>Ga0247757_10000297_pt1 | contig 41816 bp, 23 predicted proteins | sample UWRJL126311R4_FD_180929 | JGI IMG/M metagenome (GOLD analysis project Ga0247757, IMG submission 180929) | Plant litter microbial communities from Arlington Agricultural Research Station in Wisconsin, United States - UWRJ-L126-311R-4 | ecosystem: Environmental > Terrestrial > Plant litter >... | reverse complement strand
AAAGCTTAGGTCAGGCGATTTCGTCGAGGTTCTTCCCAGCTTGAGCTTCAGCAAAGATGAGAGTATTCTGAGTCGAGACGATCGTGGTGATCCGCTTGAAACTTCTATCGATGCCATTGGAGCCCTGGACCAGCACCTTCAGAACCAGCGGGCAATTCAACTTTCGGAACGGATCGAAGAGCTCGCAAAAGCGCCTGCATTCATGACCGACGACCAGCATCCTTGGGCTATGGACCAGATGGTAAGGGCTATGCTGCATCCTAATCCTGATGCTCGACCCACTGCTGAGCTTGTCTGCCTATCTTACGGATGCCAGTGGGTAGCACAGCGACGACGGTCTGGTACAATGGACTACGAAGGCAACTTCGGACCTACTGAGGAGATTCCTGATTGTGGCGAACCCATGATTACGGATAACAACATCGATTTCATGGATATCAGTTGATTCTCCAGCGGTTCGTTGTCATCAGTTGTTATTTCCCCGTCAGCGTTGTCATTTCTTGCGAAAACTTATCATTGTCTTGGGTACAAAGAGTGTTGCCACGATCAAGTGCTGAACGTGGTGGGTGTCGGTGAAGTTGTTTACCGCGATGACGAATGTTCCACACAGGGATGTCGGCATTGGCTCGGTCTCAACTTTCGACCCACGCATCACAACACTCTCTGTGGTATCAGTGCTTCTGGCCATTGCTACATGTCATAGTACTGCATTGTTAGTCTGTCTCATGACTATTTTACGGTCGGGCTTGGATGGAGTGGGTCGGAGTTTCGTGCTTTTGTATTGGTTGGGTTCACCCTTCCGGAGTTTATATGGACTGCATGTGCATTCTCCCCACCATTACCCTCGTTGCCGGAAGATGCAACGAGCTGGGGAATGGCGTTTCTATTTTGCCTTCTCGATAGTCGTGTGACGAAACGTTACGACGGCACGATTTCTTGATTCGGTATATGAGGACCTCGCTGCAGAAGGGAGCGTAAAGATCGATCTCGAAGCGGTGTTTGTAGATGTTCGAGTATTATAACGATATCATGATCATGCCTAGCTTCGACTGCTTGTGTGTAAATGCTTCCGCTTGTGACCATATCCATTGATTCGCTATTTGATGTATGTATCTACCCGTAATCACCGAACAGTATCCTCCTCTCCCCCAAGCCAAACAATAGTAATCGATAAAAGCGAGCCGCACCCATGTGTCTTTGCAGAGAGAAAATCACAGAGGCAATGCAACCGCCGCTTGCAGTACAGCCCTCGCCCTCGAAGTAAGCTTATGTTTGCGGTAATTTACAGCAAGTGAAGCATTCCTATGGATGTGGAAAGAACAAAGTCAGTGATTATCGCCCGGTAAGAAAGATACACGTACGCCGATTTGCTCTACCACACTATCTGTATCGCAGATGAGGGAGTCAGAGCCACACATTCTCAAACATGGGCTCGGAGTGACGGTGGTTGTCAAGGGAAGGGCTGCGGTAGAGACGAGGGCGATAAACGTGCTCAAGTAGATGAAAAGGATCATGGCTGCTGCGACGGAGGAGTAGATGAATAGACAAGTGGAGAGATTTGAACTGGGCCACGCTTATCTGTGAAGGCTAGGTGGAACAACCGATTGAGCTCGCTCAACCATGAGGCGGGCTGCTTTAAATGTGGCCGACCAAAAGAGATGGACGCTGATTGGGCAGGAAGTTCACGAGTCGGGTGTGGAGCATAATTAAGGATTCCCAGGAGGGCACCATTTGTATAGCTGCTTCCACGTTACACGCGAGGGATGTACGTCACCAAAGAGTATCACTGGCGCTGAAGAAGAGATGCCTCATACGAGTTCAAATTCCGTTCTTGAACCTGGGCTATATATGAGCGTTGGCGATCCGTCTTGGGACGCAAGCACAGCGCCTTGGCAATGTCCTGGTCGAACCTCTGAATCGCGGGCGGGCACGCATAGGCTAAAACGGCGTAGGACATACATTATACTTGGCAGAGTCAGGCCATTCCCACGCGGTCGAGATCAGTGGGTGTTTGTTCCTTACCCATCGCGATATACAACGCCAATACGCTAGAAGATGGCAATTGCATTGGGTGGGCTGGCTACGCCACCAGGAACCTAACGGCCTCAGCTAAGTCAAGTTTGTGAATGCTGAGTAAATAATTACCTTGAGTGGCACACTGGACACAAAGCATGTATGGCGATTTAGCTGCTCTGCTTTCTCACACAAACGCTCCAGGTCCCACATCTCGCCAATCATTACACCTGTGTACGATTAGATGACGATGCTTGGACATTGGGGCTGCGTTGCTAAGTCTGACTTACCCCATCCTGCCAATAACCATTGATGTATTAAACCGCCACCTATCAGAGATTAGCTTTTTGGTTCAGGTGTGTCCCTTATCACTTCTACCTTGCATCTCATCCTCCCATGATTCGCCTTTCCAAATACCACCCGGCTCATTGTGTTTTCCTACCAGTGGTGACATCTCGAAAGAGGGTGCATCGCTATATAGTCAGCGTCCGTAAAGGGGCTGAGAGCGTTCAAGCATGCATACCCGGCAACAGCCACGAACCCAGCCTCCCAGATCCATTGTAGCACTTGCTTGCTACTCTCCACCCCCAAAAACGTGGGTGGCTCAGCCGCCATACGCTTCCTCTCTTCTGCTCCCAACTTCTCATACGCCTGCGTGAAGCCTGTCCGTAACAACAACAAATCACCTTCCCTAGTCTCTACTCCTGTTTCCTCGACCATGTCCCTGAGCTCTTCCGCCGTGATGGCATGAGCTTCCAGCGCATTCACCGCCTGCCTCCCCTTTCGCCTCAAGTACCTCGGATAATCCAAAATGACACCCCTCGTCGTCACGCCGCCCGCTGCAGCGACTCTATCGATCCCAATGACCTCGCTACTTTCGATGTCATCTTGCGTCCTCCCGCCGTAGTACCTCGCCGCCTTCTGGTATCCATAGTGCCGGAACCCGTCCCACTGGCTGCTGCTCTGCGTGTTGATGTCCAGATAGTCGTCGTTTACCGAGCGCCCGGTGCCGTCGGGATGCTTTTTATTGTGCAGTCTCCAGGAGAAGGCGGGCCGGTTGAAGGAGGGGAAGGTGGGCAGGTTGAGGGACCAGTCCAGGGAGACGCGCTCGCCGAGCTGGATCTCCTGGGCCGCTCGCTTCACCGTCGTGGGCGTCAGCAAGTTCAGCGCGCCGAGCTCGTCTTTGGCCCCGTAGAGACCCCATGCATTGCCTGCAGGCCCCGGCTGGAGGGGAAGGGCGGAGAAGGGCGGCCGTGTCATGGTTGGGTCGACCGTCTGTCGTTCTTTCGACAATGGCTCGACGGAGATAATGGTCTCTTTCCTTGGTTTCCAGGTTTGATTGTGTGCGACGAATCTGCTCATATGATGTGGATGGATGTTGGGTTTGATGATGCACCGCGTGGGGTCTTCAAAGCGGGGTCAACCATACTATTTGGTACTGATTCGGCCTAGAGTATGCATACAGTCGACAAAAAGCAGGCGAAAACAACGTCTTAAGAAGCTGGTCGGGCACTCAGGGCAAAATGCGAACAGGTAAAAAGTTTCATGTAGGTCTTCGCCATGCCAACTTGCCTAATAGTCCTTTAGTACGTTAAAAACGGACGACTTCTGCATTTTGGAAAATGCTGATGTTATACTTGGTCTGATAGGTGAAGTAATTTATTAAATTATCTTTTCATTCTCTTTGGTGCTGATGGTGGGCAGCAGTAGTATTCAAGACCTTCATCCACAGTCGCTCAAAAGTTCGGACCCATGCCTACACCACCATTACCCTTAGATCCAGTATTTTTTAAATGGGCACTGCTGCCTCTAAAGAGACTCTGCCAAATGAAGGCTTCGCTCAACAATAATTCTATATCTTTTTCCGTCCACTGTCGTGTTGGCAACGATTGCAAAAACATCATGATCTCTTGGAAGTCCATCTTGCGTAGTTGATCAGACCATTTGACAAGAAAGGCGGCGCAAACATATAGATGAAACGAGGAAAACCCATCTTCTTCAGCCTGCTTTTGTCAGCTGTTGGTGGATCAAAGAGGAACCCCTTGCTCACCAAATATGTGTCCCACATTCTGATGGTATTTTTCACAGATATCTCGCGCATCAGCAGGCAGTTCATCCACCGAAAACTAAATTGTATGAACTCAACACCCTCATTTTGCAGATGTTTTGCTAAGCCATCGTCTATCCTGGTAGTCAAGTCCCTAAGACTAGCCACCTGGCGCTGGATGCCCGGCTGCTGTGATATGTAATTATCCTGAATACCATCGAGGAGCTTGGTGAGACACCAAAATGAGTCGGCTTCAACAGCATCTAGGACTTGTTTTGGGAGCTGCCCAGGGTCCATCCCGAATTCGATATCAGGATCTGATATGTATGCACCCAGGAAAACTTGCCAAAATGGTGTTACAAGATCGTTGATGCCTTGCACGTAGCCCGAAGCCGGGTGTCGTATCGCCCACACGTACAATATCCTCTCCAAAGATCTTTGAGTGGCTTCGTAACTATAGAGTTCTAAATGTGGATTTGTTCGGGGAACATCGATGCTGATTTGATGCCAGATGGCCTCGTCTAGGCCGCGCCCCCGTCCACGATTTGCGGATACAAATGATGAAGCGCCTGCGCTCCCTGTGCTGCTGCGCTCGAAAGCTTGACGGACACCTCCCAAGTATTCCTTTCTTTTTCTTTCTAAGGTGGCAACCCTCCTTTCACTGCTTGTAGGCAGATAACCTAGGAGGACTTGCCATGCCATTGCACGTACTTCAGATGGTATACCTGACCATGACGAGTCGCGCAATTCGGAAAGGGAGATAGTACTAGTTTGCAATATACGTTTGAACTTGTTGATCCTGGAGATTCGGGCGGTATGCTCCTCAATCTCCTTCGCAGAGGTATTTGGCGGAGTTGAAGGATGAGATATTAGGTGCAGTGAATTGGCAGGATCACGTAGTATCTCCTGGTACTGCGGGCGGAGGATCTTTCCTTCTGACTTCTTTGCAGTCGGGTAGCTGGGTATACCTCTCTCTTCAGCAATATCACCGCTGTCCACTGCACGCCACGCATTGGAACCGAGACTGTTCCTGCCTGTCCCACCGGGATCTTTTCCTTTGACGTGTTCCTTTCGTCGACCCTTTCTTCGCATGCTTGCTATGCTGGGTAGGCCGAACTCGTCCTCGTCATCTTCAAAGAGGATGGTGCCATCGTCGTCCTCTTCGTCGTCCCAATCATGATTCGTCTCGTTGAGAAAACTGCTATATGTGGCTCGTAGAGGGGGGGATCTAGTGGTGCCAGGACGGGTGGCAAGGATACTCGACTCGCGACTATGAGTGGCAGAAGGCGGGGTGCGAGGCCGCGAGCCTGTGCCTGAGACAGACCTGGGGCAATCAGTATTTATACCAGAAGGGGAGTATAGGTGGATGCACAAGGTGTCAAACTTTAGAATATCGGCATGCGAGTACGAGGCACCGATGACCTTTTTGTTCTCAGGCGGCTTTGTAGAATTGGAGGTAGTTCGCCAGAATGGGGAGGCTGATCTAGCGCGGCAATTAACATGGCCTCACGCAGGCGACACGGCACGCTGGCTGGACATACGAGGAACGGTCTACAGCGCGCAGGCAGAGTGGTTAGTAAACCATGGGTTACGAGAAGACGATGTTCAAATGGTTACGAACCGACCTGGACCATTTCCTGGACGACAAATTAGCAATGGCACAGACTTGCGCGCAGACAGCTAAGGGGACGGCGTACCTGTTGCTGCTGCTGCTTCTTGCTCGCCATGATGGTCCAGCCGCTTCACCGTAAGCAAAATACAGGCTGGCTGGCTATTAGTCCGTCCGTCCGTCCAAGGTCACTGCTGGTGTCCAGTTCCCCACACTGGCACTGCTGTTGCTGCTCATCGGCGGCGTGAGCGTGCCAAGCCCGATATCATTCCTAATTGGGTAAGCGCTGTCGAGCATCTCCTCACTCACGCTCCGCAGCGGCGTCAGGCTCTGCTTTGTTTGCTACTCTTCGGCAGCGCAACACACAACACGCGACACGCCTCATCCGCTTACTCGTCTTGGGAACCGCTGATACCCACAAGCGTTGGAAGAAGTCCGCATTCACACGTCTGCTGCCTCAACGGCATTTGATCCAACGCCAGCTCCAGCCGACGCGCTGGACTTAAAGGAAACCTGCGCTCAATCCTATCTCTGCGATTCCTAACCTATAGATACTCCCATCATGGCTGACGATGCGTATGATGAAGAGCTCTTTGACGACCTGTGTGTGCTCCTCAAACTCGTCGTCGCATGTTGTGGCGCGAATCCCGCTGACAGACGCGCAGCTACGACGAGGAGCCATCAAGGCCTGCGCCGGCAGCACCTACTGCCAAATCTGAGCCTGCCGCCCCTATCCCACCGCCAGCGCCTGAACCCATCACCGACCAGTCCACCGTCCATGCAGTCGCACCCGGCGCAAGTTCTTCGAACAACGAGTATGCGCCCAGTCATAGTGATGCAAACAGCTTAGTCCCAACCTGGAGCGGGAACGGTAATGGCGATCAAGTCCTTGGTAGTGTTCCGCCCGAGGATGATAACTATGGACCGATCAATGTCAAAGAAGACGGGTAAGTAAAAATATTTATGATTCTCCTTTTTTGTCTAGTAGTCCTTTGGTCGCGCTTTGCGTTGTCTGGTCGAGCGAACAAGCCTGCGTGCATGCGCTCAAAAGGTGGGATTATGATTTCTGGTTCGAACATTCCGCCCGTCAACGATAGTGGGACGCAACATTGGGGTATGTCTCAGTCATGATTTATCAACCCCATGGAGTTCTAAAGAAGTCATTATCGCCAAAACACGTTTGCGAGCATAGAAGAATCGAACGCAGTATCGGGAGACTCAGAAGACGCGCAGTACCGCTCTTCGTCCTGGAGATGGGGTGGCTATGTGGAAAATAGAGACACGAAATCTGTCGGGCGAAATTAAGATTATGGCGGTACTTTGAAACTATGGAGGGACTACTCAACGCTTCATGGGCTCGATTAGTTTTCCGGATGCATACAGGCAGATGTGGTTAGACATGCAAGGCATCCAAAGTACTTGCTCCCGATGGCACATTTCCTGGTATGGAAGAAACTAGCCTAGAGTAGCCACCAGCTCTACTATATCAGATCGCCGAACAGCATCCTAGCTCGCGAAGGTCATCGCAGCATGCCTTCAGCAAGGCAGCGCCTATTGTCGATATAAACCTAGGTACTTGATAGCGCGTGCCAGCTACGAGCTGAGGCTAGTCCAAAGGGTGCTGGACATTGTGTCCGCTCTCACCTCCATAGCAAAACACAGACGCTTCAACCGAACATTTCTGTGCCTTTGCAGGGCTACTTGTTCCTCTGGTGGGATTGGACTTTGCACTTGGCTCTGCTCAACCTTTAGGCATTGGTTTTGGCAACCTTGCTGCAGCGCGAGCCTGAGTGGGAGAGGTGTCTACCTGCCCCCTTCGACAATTATCTCGCTTGCCGCCTTGTTACACCTCAACCACAAAACACACCACTCTGTAGTCGGTTCATTGTCGACAATGCTCTATGGATCATTCCAACATTTTCTCACGAAGGCATGGCTGGATGGAACTGTCCAAAAAGGTGTCTATTCAATGTTGATGAGTGTGGGCGTCAGCCACTATGCACCTCTCATTGCTCATGTGTTCGGCCCTGCACGATCAGAGAGTTTCTCCCCTCTTGTAGCAGCTCCGATCGATATTTGATAGGACTATCTGAGTCTGGCTGTGGTGTTTGCCAGCATCATGCGTCATGATAGCTGAATGCTAGCATGTACTGGAAACTTGGACCAAATTTCCCTAGCGACTTCGGCCGTCAGACAATGCTCACGCAAAACCTTTTTATCTTCATGTTTTTATTTCTTAGTTTGCGCGGTGTTCCTATACCATGCTAACAATTGCCCATAGAAAAATGTTCATTGGTGGGCTGAACTGGGAGACTACCGAACGTAAGCAGACTTCACACTATTGACGCTCTTCTGGGACTGACATGCATGCTTAGAATCCATGAAGGAATACTTCTCTCAGTACGGCGAGGTGAGCGAGTGCACTGTCATGCGTGATAGTGCCACAGGTCGGTCCCGCGGATTCGGTTTCTTGACGTTCAAAGACCCAAAATGCGTCAACATAGTAATGGTAAAAGAGCACTTCTTGGACGGTAAAATTGTACGTTGTCCTATAACATCTTTACCATGCATACATCTAAAACAAATAGATCGACCCCAAGCGAGCTATACCTCGTGAAGAGCAAGAACGCACGAGTAAAATCTTTGTGGGTGGTGTCAGTCAGGAAGCCACTGAAGAAGATTTTAAGAACTTTTTCAAACAATTTGGCCGCGTTGTAGATGCTACTCTGATGATGGACAAAGACACAGGCAGACCCCGTGGCTTTGGCTTTGTCACCTTTGATGGCGACGCAGCAGTTGATGCGTGCCTACAAGGACCTTTGCAGATTCTCGGTAAACCGATCGAGGTCAAGCGTGCGCAACCTAGAGGAAACATGCGTGATGAGGAAGACAACAAAAAGTTCGGTCGCAGCGGCAAATTTGGTAGTCGTGATAGTCCTGCCAATACTGGTGGAGCTGGCGGAGACTTCAGCCAAAGTATGAATCCCAACGGAGCTAATTCAGGCATGACTCCGGCCATGATGGCCCAGTATTGGCAGCGTATGCAGCAATATTTTCGGCAAATGCAACAAAATCTTGCCGCGGCGTCAAATGGTGGCATGCCCAATGCTATGGGTGGCGGTATGCCTGCGATGAATCCTGCGATGATGGCCATGATGCAAAGCAATGGTGGCAATCCTATGGGTGGTATGAGCCCTGGGATGATGAACAACATGGCGATGATGGCGGGTGGCATGCAGCCGAACCAAAACATGAATCAAGGCGGGGACTTTGGGGGTAATCAAGCCGCAATGATGGGCGGACCACGGCCGGCCTACAACGCACAAGAGCAGCTTGCCTTCGAGCAACAGAAGTATGAACAACAGCAGGCCCGACGTATGCAGCAGCAGGCTGGTGGGTATGGAGGCCAAGGAGGACCAACGAGCTGGGAGGGCATGTACGACGAGATTCCTCAGCCTTCCATTCCCTCGGGCCCTGGAGCTCATCGTATGCATGGAGGCAACTTCGCTGGCCAGAACAAGAACAGCAGAGCTCGCCAAGGTTCTTCGCAGCCACCTTCAGGACCCAGCAACGCGCCGGCAAATGCACCTACTGGGCCGAAGAATGCAGGCAAACCAGGTGCCAACTATCGTGGAGGTGGCAGGGGCGCTAGCCATCGCTACACTCCTTATGGAGGTCGAGGATAAGCGCCTCCGGTCTATGCAAGACAAGAGAGGTGGCTTAGTCTCACGTCTTTTCAGTAGGTTTCCGGCTTAGCTCATTGTCTTGCCCTTTTGAAACATGCGTCAGCCAGCGCTGCGCACACAAATCACGGGGTGTTGCCTAGTATTCACGAAGGATAATATTCGACACGGCACTGGACTTTGAGTTCCTTGATATGCAATGTCCTTGCCCGGCTTTTATGGCGTTCATGGGAAGGCTCGATGGAAAAGATCCGCATTATTTGTGTGGAAGTGAACTGGCAGACAGATGGTACCGAAAACCCTGGTACTCTTGTACAATAGCTACAATATGCAAACTCTAAGGATTGTGCAATTTGAAATCATTAAACTGTGTTGGCTCGCTGTAACAATGAATGACCAATATCGACAAGCCAAGCGCAGCGAGTGACCCAACACGGCGCAAGTGGCGCTAGCTTAGTCATGTCTTGGCACTCTGCAGCTCTCAACTCTTGAACCCGCGCCTCCGCTTTATCTCTCCTCCTTTCTCTTCTCATCACCCACTCTAAACTCAGCAGCCCACAACAACCCACACAACACTCTATCCCACCAATAACCGCTTGCAAGAGCAGAGTCTACAGGTACATTTGTTGTAGGCCGCGATTTCTTGTGGCCCGCGACCGAGTTCCGCTACTTTTCTTTGAAAGCGGCAGCGACACGCTCGCCACACGGCACGGCAAGGTAAACCAACCCGCGCTTGACGAACAACGTTGGCACTGTTCCTGCTTTTAAATAGCAATAAATTTGTTGCGCTTCCCTTGCACTGTTGCTCCGTCGCACTGCATCATCAACCCAACTCCGCTGCAGCCGGCCGGCGCTTCAAGTGAGATCCTCGGCAAAGAGCCACCTAACCCTGCCTGCTAGGCTATCGACCAACACCACGCGACGATGACATCTTCAGTCTTCTACAAATTCAAGAACCAGAAAGAGCCCGAGCGCATTGTATTCCATGGAAATGGAATTTCTGTGTTTGAGTTGAAGCGGGAGATCATCACTGCCACCGGTTTAGGTGACGGAACCGACTTCGATCTCCATCTTTATCCAGAGGATGACCTTTCTACCGAGTATGACGATGATACCACTATCATCTTACGAACGAACACTGTTATTGCTGTTCGCCGTCCCGCCGCCCGTGGCCATGGCAAGGCTGCCCGATATGTGTCTGGCCGTGCTCCTGTTCGCGCTCTCAAAAAGACAGCTGCCAAACCTGCAGCACCTGCTACCGGAGGCGCCCTCACAGAGCAAGATGCTGAAGCTGCCTTCCTAGCAGAATCCGCTCAAGTGTGGGAGCAGCAGAAGGAGGCACTTTCACACGTGAAGCCGGTCTTCCACAAGAAGAAACCCATACATGTGCCCGACCATGACCCCCCGGCAGGCTATATCTGTTACCGATGCCAGAAGAAGGGTCATTGGATTCAACTTTGCCCAACGAACGACGACCCCGATTTCAAGCCAGTGCCTCGTGCCAAGCGCACCACTGGAATCCCACGATCTTTTTTGAAGACAGTTGAGAAGCCAGTAGATGAGGAGGATGCTCGTGGCGTTATGCTTAATGCCGACGGAGAATATGTACAGGTTATGACGGATACAAAGACCTGGGAGAAGTTCCAGGAAAAGGTGAAGGTTTACAAGGCTCAGGCTGCAAATGCCGATGCCGTCAATAAGGAGGCTTGTGAACGAGGCTTAGCATGCCCAATTGACAAGCGATTGTTTGTGGACCCCGTGAAGACGTCCTGCTGTGGCAAGACGTACTGTCATGAGTGCATTGAGGATGCCTTGGCGGATGGGGATCTGGTTTGTCCTAACTGTGCTACGGAGGGTGTGTTGATTGACGATCTTGCTACGGATGAGGAGATGATACAGAAAATCAAGGCTTACGAGGCTGAGAAGGCTAAGGAGAAGGCGGAGAAGGAACAGCAGGCAAAGGATGAAGCACTGGCAGCTGCCAAACCTTCAACTCCAATCAATGATGAAACCAATTCTGTACCTCCTACTACCACTCGAGATGGTTCAAAATCACCCCAGCCGAGTAACAGTCCTGTTCCTGATTCTGGTTCAAATGTCAAGTCGCCCTACACGGTTGCGGCAAATCCCACTTCGTTGGCCGGTGCAAACGGCTCAGATAGTGATACTTCTACGGTGTCTAAGAAGCGTAAGGAGCCACCCACTGAGGCCAAGCCGCCTACGGCTCCAAAGGCTATGCGCCAGCAAAAGGAACAAGAGCAGCGACAGGTCCAAGATCACACCGACACCATGATCCAAAGCTTCCAAAGAGATATGGCTGCTATGGAGCCGATACTCAAGCAAACACCAAACAGCAATACGGCTATGAGCATGCCCATGCAATCCGGACCAATGATGCCCATGGCCAATGCACTTAACATGAACCCTATGAGTAATATGAATGGCTACTCTAACATGAACGGCATGTGGAACAACGGATTCAACCAGGGCTTTCAAAACAACATGGGCTACAATAACATGAATCAAGGGTGGAACAACGGCTACGGCAATAACATGGGTTACGGCAATAATAACATGAATGGGATGGGTGGCTATAGTGGTGGTTGGAACCAGAATCAAGGTTACGGCAACATGGCTAGTGGCTGGCAGGGACAACAGCAGCAGCAAATGGCTAGTTTCCCTAATCAGCAGCGAACAGTCTTCAGCGAGCAGCCTAACCAGCAAGATGCTTACGAGCGGAAGCCTCTTAATCCACATCGTAGCCAGAACAAGCACCGAAAAGCCCGCGCTCCAGACTTCCACTACGTCTAAGCATATGTTGTGATGGCGCAATTGTTTCTCTTCGTCTTCCAAGGCTAAAATGCCACGGTTTACTAGACCTGAACGCCTGTTCTGTGGTCGTATAAGACCACAACTGCCGACCTGTCAGTCAACGCAGTTAGGCTTCACGCATATCGACATTTCCTTTTCAGCTCTGTTTATCGGTCTTTAAAATGCTCCAACATAGAGGGCTCCCCGTAAGTCCACCTACCTTTGCACAGCGACGGCGTACGGAGTTCTACGATAACGTACGGTGTATGATCCTATCGCTTTACACCTACAAACGATCAGTTACCTTTTCTGGGATTCTGGGCAGGCTTTCTTTGTTCGCAACAAGCATTACTTGGACCATCGGGTGGTACTTTGTTACGGCTTTGTGCCGCTGTTTTTCAACATCTCTTTCTTTCGGTATATCGGTAGCATGGGCGTCTGAGATTGACGGATGTGGGAGTCCGCTTTTCGGCTCATCAAAGTGGTTCTTGCACTGCACTGTATATAAGATAGCAGTGAGGGAGAAAGTGAAACGGGTGGGAAGAGCAGGGTCTTGGTCAAAAACTGTGTCTGCTCTCTACAGGCAGCTTGAGCATATGATTACATAACAATACAAGTCTTTAATGAAGCTGTTTATGTGTTCTATTATCAAAGTGTAGGGCATGCGCTTTTTATGGGTCATGATGATGAACTCGTGCATGTCATGTGGCCATGGTTTTGATTGCCTTTTTGGGATATGCGGGGTCTGGAGCTTCACAATAGCGCCAACTCATAGCTAGTCAATGGCACACGCAACTTACTCTACATACAACATGACCCCTCAGACATCCGATGGTCCTGCGTTCCACTTCTACTCACCCATTCTATACGGCCAGGACGTACTTGTTCTCCGTTCTGTGACGGTCCGTTTCTTATCTTATCATAATGACACCAGAGTCTACAACCCCACAACAAAATGATGCCCACATTTCACTTGTACCAAACCTAATGTGCCATAATGATGAAAGTGGCAAGAAGCATGCTGCAAAGCGGAAATCAGGCTCAAAGAGTCGCAATGGCATGTTCGTCTTCGTTCCTGTGATACAATAATTCTAAGCGAGTGCTGTACATGAGGTATCGCATACTAACATTGGATTTATTAAACAGGTTGCACCACGTGTAAGTCAAGAAGAGTAAAGTGCGATGAAACGAAACCGTCATGCAGTCAATGCACTCGACGGGGACGAATCTGTGGCGGATACAGGAAGGACATTCGATTCCGCCATGTTGAGGGCCGACGAACTCCATCTTCGGCTCCTAAACAGTGTCCAGAGCTACTAGGAGACGTGGATACGCCGGACGAAGCGCCTAACTTTGAGGTCGAGAACAGTGTGATTGATGGTGAGTGCTGTTGGCCTTGGCAAGAAGCTGAACTATACGAACCCTTTGTATCTGGCGGCGATGAAGGCATCTCATGGATTAATTTCTCCAATCCAGAGGTTCTCACGCCTTCTCTTGAGGGGCCTCTCCCTCAGGGGACTTTAGACGATGAAGTGGCAAGGAGCTCTTCCATGGCACATCGAGCAAGAGATCCAGAAACAGCTCTATTCACAGATTTAGCGCACTCGACCCCAGTATCGCCGCAAGTGGTAATATCAAGAAATGAGCTCAATCAGAATTCTCGATCAAATTGGCTCTCTCTAGAAGAAATGAGGATTTTTTTCCATCAGTATGCAGTACAGGTTCTCTCGATGAGTGAAAGAAGTGAGAACCCTTGGAGCACTGTGGTGTGGCCCATGGCATGTCAATCAGAAGCTCTTTTTCATGCACTAGCGGCAATTGCATGCTTTCAGCAGGTTAGAAACGTACCTTTCATGCACGAGCAAGGACTTGCACATATTCAAGAGAGTTTACAAGATTTCATCAAAGAGCAAAATGATGAGGATACAGGACACGATGTACTAATAGCTACTGCTTTGGCTTTGAGTATTGCTACATCATGGAACTCTCAGAAGCCTTCCATTGACTACGATCATATTCAGACTGCAAAAAGGCTCATACATCAATCAATAATCACCTGCAAAACCTCGCCGTGTTTTCGTGAGATCTCATATCAAATGAGATTTCTCTCTAGAGCCTGGCTACACAGAGATGTGCTTGCTCGTTTCACTTGCAGTTCCAACCCAGTACTGGACTTGGAGCTTTTCTCTTTCATCGCCAATAGCAGCAACCTTGGTCCAACTAGCGAGGAGCTTGATCCACTTATGGGCTATTCCACCACGTTATTCCCAACTTTAGGGCGAGTTGCAAATCTTGTGTCGGAAATCCGAACACGATTCACGAGACGAAACTCTCCAGTCATCATTTCAAAGGCGATAGAACTTCGACACACCATCGAAGACTGGGCGCCGGCCGTTGATTTAGAGAAAGTGGATGATCCAACTCCGATTATGACCGACGCTATTCAAACTGCAGAGGCTTACCGCTGGGCCACGCTTTTACTTCTTCAACAGGCAGTACCTGAGCTACCCAGCCTAGTGTCGTACAAAGAGCTAGGCCAGAGAGTCTTGGTGTATCTGGCCACCGTTCCGAATGCATCGCTTACCATCCTTATACATACGTACCCACTTATGATTGCAGCCACCGAAGCTGTAGAGGAAGAAGATCGAGAGTTTGTACGTGATCGATGGAAGAGCTTGTCAGAACGCATCACTACAGGAATCATCGATCGATGCATAGAAATCACCGAGGAAGTTTGGTATAGAAGAGACCTGCACCTGGCAGAGTGGTTATCCCGGAATGGTCCTGAAGCAATGGGGTTTCGTGACTCATTAAAGTCAGTATAACTTACAAGCCTTAGCAAAGGTGACTGTGACTAATCATGTACTAGTACCAACGAACCCAGAGCCAGTTCACCGATTCGTAAGTTGTCAGCGCATTCAGATTTTCCGCTTTCGACTGCATTTCGAAAGGGTGTTGATCCTATTACAAGGAGCGGAAAGATTGACTATACAGTCAAGGGAAGGCTGCATTGGCTGGGTGTGATGAAAGAGTGGGGTTGGGAAGGTAAAGTTCCTTTTCGTCTGTGAAAATCATTTAATTTTGCAGGCTGACTCGTTCAACAGTCATGCTCGGCTGATTCTGTCGCCGCCGAAAATCAATCATTGAATAGAGAGAGCGCATAGCCCGCTCTTGGATGAATACGAATCGTCATTCCCTTTTGTTGTGTCCATTTTGGCAGAACATACTTGCCCCGAGCGCGACTGTGCTTGTACCTAACTTAGTAGTTCTTACTGAAACTCTGTGCAATCAGCTTCTATTTAGGGAGCTCTTTAGTGGGGAATACCAAAAGAATTGGATTAAAGCTGAATCTTAAGCTTGTCAGCATTTCCCCTTATGCTCTGTAACCCCCAGCGAGTATAGACACGGCTACCAGAGCGAAAAACAACGAACAAAGCGAGCAGTACAGAAAGAGATTACTACCATTAGCGGGACAATTATTTGGTCACTCATATGCAGTGGGGTTGACACTGGTCAGATTCCTGTCTCGCTTAGCTCTTTGTCCACAAACATGATGACCTAAATCTCTCTTATAAACTAACAAAAAATGTACGTCGACGTGCTCTCGATTCTATACCAAGAACCGAAAACGAGTGGTCAAGAGATAAAAGATAACAAAAAAGAATTTTTGTTATTATGCATCGGCCGGGAATCGAACCCGGGGCTAGCCGATGGCAACGGCTAATTTTACCACTAAACCACCGATGCGCTTCACATTTTTATATGAAAAGCAGCTAATTAGAAAAATAAAAGTACCAGAACAAAAATCCCAGCCTCGATTAGCAGTATGCTGCTTTCCGGAATCGATAAATGACCTCTTTCATGATACTCTAGCAAGCTTAATTTTTAGTTTGGAAACGTTGCTCTTAGCTTGTAATATCTAGTTTGACAGAGGAGTTTGGTACGCTACAGGTGTGGGAATGTCACGCGCACTGTGGTTTAACGCGCCGCCGCTTGGGCGGAGGCGATTCTAACCGTGGTGGGATGAAAGGCCCTACTGCACGGCAGGCGTTCTCCAGGCCCACCTTCCATAGGTTGTCGAATTGTGCCTCCCTCAGACATACTTGAAAGCTGGATTCGTGTTACCTGTAATCAGCAGCTCTCGCACAACCTTCTTCCCCCGGGTAAGGCGCGCTCAGTATTTATTGGCCTTATGACTCTCCTGCAACAGCGATGCAGTACGCCTTCACTGAAACTCATAAGGATGCCTCGCTCTAAGCGTTCTTCCCTGTCTCAAGCTAACATCGTTCGCTCCAAACGCCGTGCGACATGTCCCAAAGATCGTAGGGAGGAGAAGCTGGTGGCGCGCCAGCATTCGTGTCAATCAGAGGACACTGTCATCGATGCCGTTGTCGAAGGTAGTCAACTCGGTCGCACACTCAATGCGTACCATGGTTTAGCCCATCCCAGTACTTTCCCTCGTCAAATCGCACACAACTTCTACCCCACACGCCGCCAATAGGCGCGCGTGCAAAACAAAGAAGCCTGGAGAGGGCGAACTGATAGTTGGAAGACTGCACTTTTGTCAGGGTGGAGACCATGATTTCCGCGAGAGGGTTTCGAGGCTGCATTTGAATTCTTCATTATAGCCCTCTACTTCCTTTGAACTCACGACTCCTCATCTGCATGCTCACGCCAACGTACCACCTGACGATTTCTATCACAGGCTCGCCGCTTCGTTGAGCTACCACTCCAGATAATTGCCCCATTATTGCTGGGTGTAATAACCACCATGGCTGTTATTTCCGATCAACAGCCGTGCATTTTACCGCCGTCGAGAAGTTCTACAATGGGCCATCGACCTCTATATGAGAACGCAGAAGGGTCCGCATCCTTCTAAACTCTTCCAAATGCAGTCGAACACATGAAAGTATCTGGCCAGTCTTCCTCCGACTCTACTACCCAGACTTCCTCGTCGCTCGATTTCTTTCCGGGACCACAACAACGAGGCCTGCCCCTAGAGATCCGCCACATGGTATACAACGAGATGAACACTCTTCCCGACTATGCACGTGAGTTGAAAGACATCCGGCCCATAGAGGGGAGTCACTGGATACACTACGAAGACACCTCGAGTTTCTTGGCGCTCCTTCGTAGCGGCCATGTCTGGGAGAACGACGCATGCTCTGCGCTTGAAGTTCAGCGGGCTACCAAAAACTTTACGTTGATAACAAGCTGGGCATCGCTCAAGCATTCTGGCGACTTAATAGGCAGCTACGATCACTATCTATTCGATCTGCTGAAAACTATCGACGTAGTGTACGCCATCGACCAGGAGCATCAGCGAACGTCAACAACAGTTAGGAAGTGGACGGCGCCTCTCCCTGACGACATTCTAAAGTACGGTACCTAGTTACTTTGGTCCCGCTTGCATCCGCAAAACTTGTGGATAATTGAAAAAAATTCCTTCAGACAATGATACTACATTTACGTCGCAAAGCGGAGATCAACATTCGAATTTTTGTCCAATCTAGAAGCTCGCCTCCGATGAACATGGAAAGGATTATAAGAGAATTCATAACGCAGATTAGATGTGGAATGACGGTTACCAGGCTTCCACGTCCAATTACTGGTTACATCCGCCATAAAGTTACGTTGGTGGCGGACGAAAGTGAATTTGGGTACTGGAAGGACCGACTGAGTTGCGTGGGACATGATGTTGAACGGGAAAAGGCGACCGAGGATAATTGGGACCTCGAATGCCAGGGTTAGAAGCTTGTATGGAATGACTTGGCTATGATTTGGCTTGAGGCGGATTACACTGCTACGATGCGCAGAATTCTAGAAGCTCAACGCTACACATCGACTGCACTGCAATGCTACTGCTGCGCACGCACGCTTTGAATCGCTCCATGAAAATATCTATGTAGACATTGCATACATGATAACTACGCGGTGAGATCATGGTGAAGATCATTCTTGTCTGTCTAACCATATCGTAAGTTTCGTGAGGTGTACTAGGAGCTGGTAGCGATGTGATTTCGATTCGCGCGTGGGCCAAAGTTGTGCAAATGGAGGCTTACAAAGCGATTGAGTTGTGGCTGACAATGTACTCTGGAAAAAAGCCAGCGCGTAGGAAGATGGATGGAAGGTGTAGTTGAGTAAGGAGGCTGTACTTAGATGGAAAGAACTACGTTAACAGAAAATGTGTTTACGGTTCACCGCTCAGCTCCATCCTTTTCTCCTCCACCCTTGCACTCACTCGTCTCACCACGGTGGGGCTTTATTGTTTGATCCTCTGTTTAGATATATTATACCATTTTCGTCTCAGAGATGGCTACCCTCGTTTACAACGGAGTCCAGCTTGCAGGCGAAGCCCAAAGGGCTAAGTGACCTTGAGCCTCTTGGCTATTCAGATGATAAAGTGCACAAATCCGAAATCGGAAAGAACAAGAATCACCAAGCAATCCAGCGGTACCTTCAATAGCGTCTCGATGCGGCACAGTTTTCTACCCAGCGCCGCACGAATAAAGACAAGGGGAAGGATTATACGAAGTGGGGTTTTGGGAAGGACGTGTCTTTCGAAAAAGAGAGAGTCGGTTGCTGTTTGGAACTCCAACAGCTTTCTATATGAATGAGGTTAGTTGACCTCTCAACTAGATGGCGCCGAGCTAGTATCTCTGGTACTATTTCACGGATGGGCGGATACATTAGAGATGCTATTCGAAATTATCACCGACGCTTTCACAATCAACGACGATCCTTCGACGGGCACACATCTCCACGTCGCTCCGCTCGGTCGAATGTGGTCAGATATCGAGATAAAACAGCTCAGCAAGCAAAAGTACCACCAAAACAGTCGAGTCCCGCCGTCCCTACCCAACTCTGTACCGACAGGGAGCCCTGCATTAGGTAGCTCTGACTCTCAGCATGTTCTCATTCTTCGTGCGGCACAATGAGCAACAGGTACCGGACCCGAACGACGTCAAGGCCACCAGGGACAAGATCTCGTACCCCAAGGTTAGTCTGCTGGACAAGACGATGTTCGTTTTCCTATTTCTGATATCTGTAAGTAGCGCTGCAAGGATATGTGGGGGGCTACGCCAAGATATAGATTTTGAAATACCATTTCCAAACGTTTTCGTTTTTCCTAAGATGTTTCCATGATCCGAATTCAGATTAACACAGTTCAAGCATTTCCGGTGTATTTATCGTCATTGCACGCGTACTCCCGCTAAACCACCGGTGCAAAACCACTACTTGACGGCTCAATTTTGTTGATGACAAGTAAGGGAAATTTTAGATACATTACTCAAACGAAACATTTTTCCGAGCCTCCTTCAAAGGTCATCGAGGGGGTCCCACATATTTCCACCAAAGGTCGGCACAAAATACCACAGTCCTCTCAGGTAGACTTCCACTAATACACATAGAAGACGCTTGTCTCGTTATCGCTTTCCCTGAGCTTCTTGTTCCTCCGGATCATTATTATCTTCGCTAGCCACGCGAGCAACGCCGTCGCGACAGAGAACCCCGCTGAAGAACCCAAGGCAATGGAGTAGCGTGGACCATCTGTCTTAGGCCAAAGGTATGGTGTCCTGTATAAATGCATTAGTAGCTGCATACAGCGCTTTGAGAGTTGAGTATACGTACCAAATGAACGACGCATTCATAACAGTGGTTACTATACCGATAGCGACCGCCTTCTTCTCTTTGGTCTGGCCACAGGTGGATCCACACCATCCTAGGATAAGCGAGTTGACACCGTACGTTCCAATGGTGAAAACAACCATTGACACATAACGTCCGGCAAGATCCATAGTGAGACAAGCCGCTACAAACCCAATGGTAGCAACTGCTTTAGAAATAGTGATATGCCATGTTCGTTCGTTGAACTTGCCGGAAGACCATGACACGGCGATAGTAACTGCGCCAGCGATAAGGTAGGGCGGGCATGTAAGAACAAGCGTGACCGTTTCACCGAAACCGAGCGTCTCGACCACAGTGGGAAAGAAATTCTTGAACCCGTTGGCAGCAAGGTGCATGTGTGCCATCATTGCAAAGATCCATACCATAGGATCCTTGGAGGCTTGCTGTAGACCTTTCCAAGTAGAAGTTTCGCCTTTGTTTTGGACGGTGTCGAGTTCTATCCGGTTATGTGCCAGATCCCTTTCCTCAGGCGTCAGCCATTTCGTGTTATGCGGAAAGTCGGGCAGTAAAAAGAATCCAACAATGGCAATGACAAAAGTGACTGCACCCTGGAGAATGAAGAGCCAGCGCCAGCCAGAAATACCGGCAACGTCGCTCATGCCGTGGAAGATTCCTGCGGCAATAAGACCAGCAAACGCAGTTGCGAGGATATTGCCAGTGTATAGGATGGCAATGCGCGTAGCAACCTCCTTGCGAGTATAGAAAATAGATAAGAGGTAAACTGCGCCAGGATAGTAGGGAGCTTCCGTGATGCCCAGAAAGAAGCGTGTGAGTAACAGACCGGTGAAGTTCTTAGAGACGGCTGTTAGGGCACTGACTATGGCCCAAAGCATCATCGCAACACCCATGTATCGGCTAGGGCGCGTCCTCGTCAAATACAGATTTGAAGGTATTTGCCCTAGTAAATAGCCAACGAACAAGATGGAAACACAGGTTTGATACTGTGTGCTGTCAAGGTTCAGGTCATCCTCCAAGTCATCAAGACGTGCCAGGGCTATGGCATTACGGTCAAGATAATTGAGCCAATACATGCTCCAGAGCATCGGCTGTAGTGTATTAGTTGATGCCATTTTGCGATTTTCATGTTGGGCATACCATAATCCATCGATCCAACTTCTTGACGAGCGCGATCTCACGAGGGTCAGTTTTCTAAAAAAGAAGTTAGTGGAGTGCCGGCAGGCTGGCTCTTGAGGATATCCAGGCCTACCTCGTGTGCACCAGAGTAATCTTGCTTTTCGACTACTGGGACAGCCTTTTGGAAATCTTGCTCGACATGACTCTCGATCCTCAACACGCCCTCGTCTTTCTGATCCAAGGTCATGTCGGTATCTTGCAGCGGAACAAATAAGTCCAAAGAGAGCAAGTGTGGGGGAAAAGTGCGGAGAAGATTGATGGATCCCGAGAACCTGGAGATGGATCTGGGGTAAGGCTAATCTTTGCATTGGGATGCCCCGTTTTATACATTTTCCCATGATTTAGGGCAGCTGGCAGTTTGTGTAAGAGCGCCGAGCGATATCTCGCTTTCATTGGGACTTGGTGGTCCCATCAGCGGCGCAGGCCCAAGGCTCCAAGACACTACACAAGAACACCCAAGGTGGCGCTTAATCCACTTCAAGCCCGCGACGGAGGGGAACGAGGGATTTCTTGGAAACCGGAAGGCCTGTCATCCGGGAGAAGTCGGATCTTCTGCATTGTTGGAGTCGCAGTGTAAGGCATGTTCTGCACACAACAAGAAGGTAGCAATTAGGAACAGGCCTACTATCTGGAAAGATGATCTTATGACGGGTCTTGCTACCTTCTATACCGGTCCTGGCGTGGTGATTTGGGGTTCATGCCCAAGGGCCTACGGCATCGCAGTTCATGGAGCGGATGGACCTGTCGTCTTTCGGCGAAACTCGTCGACGATTCGCTCCGGATTGGACCTCACCGACTGTTTGAGTGCTCACTTGATGCGCGCACGAGAACGAACCTTGAACGGCTGATTCCATGGGCGGAGGTAATCAAGCCACTTCGTCTTGTCCTTCTTGGCGCCAACGGGGTATCATCAGATGTGTGTGGTGTTGTGGGGGTTGAGTGTTGACATGGCGGGGGCGAGCCAAGCGGGCCCAGAACACAACTGGATGCGGGGAAGCTCTGGCGCGGCTCAAGCTCCAAAAATGGAAAGAAACGATGGAGTCCTGCGCCTTCTGGTGTGATCTGTTTGCTTGGTATAAGCCATCTCCTCGACTCGAGGCTCGGACCGTGCACCGCGGCGGGCCGATATCGACATTGAATCATGAATCAAACTCGCGGCCAAGAGATGAATCGTCCTCACTGTGATCTAGCCATCGCGTCGCAAGTATGTTCAAAGTATAGATGCCGCTGCTTTCAGAGGGTTTGTTCCGCCCTCGTCTTTGTATGCCGCTTGCTGCCATTACAAGCCTACCATTCATCCGAGAACGACCCAAGTTGGACAACTTCTTGGGCCCAGTGGCGAATCGATGATTGTTGATTGGGCTATCTATGCGCGCAGGGCGCGGAGACTATATATGCGAAGCATGTAGAATACAATGCTAAGGTAGGTCACAGGGGCTATGTTACCTGAATGAGGGTATCTGAGGCCAACACAACTATCACTTGCTATACATCTCAGATAACAGATGACTCTAGCTCTCCTTGCACATTCGTTATGCGAAGTTCCCTGGGCGCAGACGGTACAAGGCCAAGAGAATAGCTAGCGCTATATTCATGACGATTGTAGATGCAAAACAACGTGTTTACGTTCTCGAAGACAAAGTGAAACGGCTTTATTGGTATTGTTTTGGAGCTACCGCCGAGCCCACTATCCGTCATGTATTGCGATGATGGGGCGTGGTGTTTGATGTTTCGGCTCCCCAACCACTTCCCGGTCCGATCGGTTCCTACCTGCGAGCTTACTGCGCAGCTACCTATTTATGCAACGGCGCACCGATACTTTGGAATATATGTCTGCCGCTAGACGAAGAAGCTTGAATCGAGAAATATCTGCTCACATCCATCTTTTTACGAATTGAGTTTGAATCACAGACGAAAGGTATACGCAATACAACAACATGGCGGCACCCGGGGGTAAATTCTTCATCCAAGACAAGCTGGACAAGAAGGCCCCTCACCATGAAAGCTATGAGCAGTTATGGAATACGAAATGGAAGCAGCCTGTACGTTGTTGGCCTATGTCCCCAAGGATGATATCGCTAGGCTAATCAATTTTGACGCAGGCGGAGATGGGAGTATATCCTTTTATGTTCGGTACAGCAAAAGATTTCCTTCCCATTGTGGATGAAATGGCCAAGCGCAAAATGCAAGAGCCATACAATTGGGATGAGTATGCAAGTGTCTATTTCCCGCAGGCTGGAAAGTTGGCTAGCATTGCAGACGAGGCGAAAAGCAAGGGGGAGATGGAAAAAGCTAGCGAGTACTACCTAAGAGCAAGTGCGGTGTATCGGATAAGTCGATTTCCGGCGCCTAGGAGTGATGTACAAAGAGAGGCTTGGAGACTGGGGAAAGACTGCTGTATCAAAGGACTAGAGTATGTTGTCGAAGCAACGCGGAAGGCACTTACATGATACTAAGCGTAACAGGCTTCGGCCACACCCAGTGAGGGAGGTCTTGATCCCGCATAAATATCGGGCTCCTGGCGAAGGCGAACACATCCCGGTGTACTACTTACTTCCTGATGGCGCCAGCAGAGAAAAGCCAGTGCCCTGCGTTATCATCTTCACTGGTTTAGACGGGTACCGCACTGAGCTCGCTGTCTGGATGGAGGGTTGGCGCCAAAATAACGTCGCCACCATTGTTCTGGAGATTCCGGGTACCGGCGACTGTCCCGCCGCACCGTCAGACCCCACTTCGCCTGATCGACTATACACGTCTCTGTTTGAATGGGTAGGACAGCAGACCGGTATCGATCAGCAGAAGGTAGCGATATGGGCCTTCAGCACTGGTGGTTATTACGCGATCCGCGTTGCGCACACTCACGCCGACAAACTCGCAGGCGTGGTAGCGCTCGGTGGTGGGTGCCATCACATGTTCGACGGCGAATGGCTCAGTAACGTGAATCACCTTGAGTACCCGTTCGATCTTGCCAACACGCTGGCATATAAGTGGGGATATGGCAACGATGTTGAGCGCTTCAAGCAGGAAGCTAGCGACAGGTTCTCGCTTCTCAAAGACGGGACACTGGACAGGCCGGACTGTGCGCGGTTGTTGCTGGTCAATGGTACCGAAGACGAGATATTTCCAATAGATGACTACTACCTTGCACTACAGCATGGAGCGCCAAAGGAGGCTAGGTTCGTTTCGGGGGTCAAACACATGGGAGAGCCAATGAGCTTTTTCATCATTTTCAACTGGCTGTACAAGCTGTTTGGGATCAAGGCAGACGCAGTTAAGCAGCTGCAAACGTTGCCATTCAAGCCAAAGTATTGAAGAAACAGCCAATCACGGATATTGAAACGTTGAGTTCCTCTTAGTAATGTGATATACATGGTTGTAATGTATTGTGATTCTGTGGAGAATTTCCGACTGGAGCGCGCGAGTGGAGTGATGGGGCTGGGGCCAGGCGAAAGCCGGAAGAAAGCAACGCCTTGGAAAAAGAAGGCTGGAGACGGGGAGCGTTGCGATGGAAGCGCGACTGGACTGAAGCAGGACGAGCCGGATGAAGCTGGGCGCCGGCATCGGAAGCTGGGATACTTTTCGCCGTGGCAATGAGGATGAAGGATGCACGGCCAGGGGTGCGTCATCCCGGGTGGCTGGGCTGCGGCTGCCCCTCCGACCCGGCTGGTGCAGCTTCGGGGCTTTTGGGACTTCCCCACGCGCCCACGCGTGGGATTCTTCGCAGTCATACAGAGTAGACCTCAACATATCTTTCTGGTCCGTTCCTGGTCATCTCGTTGATATCTACAGCTTCTCCCGCCGTCTTTTCCCGGCCCGTCCCAGACCTTAAACAGCCGCCCGCTGCCGCAATTGCTCCACGTTCGCCTCACATCGACGGCGGGGTAGCTGGTTACTTAGCAGTATTACAACATCTTTGTAAGCGCGACATCCAATCTCTCCTTGCTTTGCCCAAAAGAAAATACCACGATGTGGGGAATTTAGTAGCAAATGCTATTAGAGAAAATTTCTCCGCTCTTCTCCGCTCTGCGCATGGCCCGTCTCTGTTAATGCTTCAAAATACCTCGTGGACCTCCATCGCCTATTTAAAACGCTAACCCGCTTGCTTAGAATTTAGTTTCCTTGGAACCTCCATCGCTCGCCCAGTCCCCGCACTGTCTGGCCTCGTTGCTCCCATTCGAACTCTACCCAGAGAAAAGCATAAATACGTCCAACATGGTAGCGACAAGGAAACCCCCATCACGAAAGGGTACAGCTCCTTCCTCGGTTCCTTGCGGCAAGAGCTCTGTATGTATTGACAACTGCGCCAGGCTCCATGGCCGATGTGCCTAAGGATCTGCTGGATCAGATCAACCGACTGGAAGAGCTTTTTGTCGTGGATGCTGCGAAGCTCAAGGAAGTTACGGACCAATTTGTCTCTGAGCTAAGACGAGGTCTGGGCGAGGAGAATGCGACCATTGTACGTGTCGTCCCGGCTCAACCTGCGTGTAAGCTGACGCAAATAGCCCATGAACCCGACGTGGTGCATGGCATTCCCTGATGGTAACGAAACCGGTACCTTCCTTGCACTTGATATGGGCGGCACCAACCTACGTGTCTGTGAGGTGACGCTTACCGAGGAGAAGGGCGAATTCGACATCATACAATCCAAGTACCGAATGCCCGAGGAACTTAAGACGGGCACTGCAGATGAGCTTTGGGGTTATGTCGCCGATTGCCTGCAACAATTCATCGAGTACCATCACGACGAGGATAAGATAGAACAGCTGCCGCTTGGTTTCACTTTCTCATATCCCGCAACCCAGCACTACATCGACCACGGAATCCTCCAACGTTGGACCAAAGGCTTCGATATTGAAGGCGTGGAAGGCAAGGACGTCGTGCCACCTTTCGAGGCCGCTCTCGCTGAACGCGGCCTTCCAATCAAGCTCACTGCCCTTGTTAACGACACCACCGGCACTATGATCGCTTCCGCCTACACTGATCCCCTTATGAAGATTGGTTGTATCTTCGGTACGGGCTGTAATGCCGCATATATGGAAGACTGTGGCTCCATTCCCAAACTCGGCGACATGAAACTCGACCCCAGTCTACCAATGGCTATCAACTGCGAGTACGGCGCCTTTGATAACGAGCACAAAGTTCTGCCCCGCACTCCTTACGACGTCGTCATTGACAAGGAATCCCCCCGACCCGGCCAGCAAGCCTTTGAGAAGATGATTGCCGGCCTGTATCTGGGCGAGATCTTCCGCCTGGTCCTCGTCGACCTGCACCAGAGCCACGAGTGCGAGATTTTCGCTGGACAAGATATCTCCAAGCTGAAAAAGGCATACTCGCTAGATGCCGGCTTCCTCTCGGCCATCGAGGAAGACCCCTTTGAGAACCTGAGTGAAGTCGCCGACCTTTTCCAGAACAAGCTTAGCATTGTGTGCACAAAGCCTGAGTTGGAACTCATCCGTCGCCTTGCCGAACTGATTGGAACGCGTGCTGCACGCCTCTCGGCTTGTGGTGTTGCAGCTATCTGCAAGCACAAGGGTTGGGAAACGTGCCACGTCGGTGCTGATGGCTCCGTGTTTAACAAGTATCCGCACTTCAAGGTGCGGGGTGCACAGGCTCTCAAAGAAATTCTAGATTGGCCCGAGCATTTTGGCAAGGGCAAGGGCGACCCAATTGAGATTCTCCCGGCGGAGGACGGTAGCGGTGTTGGCGCCGCGCTTATTGCGGCCTTGACGTTGAAAAGGGTCGAGGTGGGCCAAAATGCTGGTATCAAGGATCCCGAGGCCATGGCGCAGGCAGCTAAGTTGGCAAAGAAGGCGAACCCATTTAACTAGACAATCTACAGAACGAGGTCGCCAAACACATAGATAAGATTATTTCCTCAAATACCATCACAAGAAAAAGTTGGTTCACACATGTACATCTGATGGCACACAGCCAAATATCCACACAAACAAAACACGTCAATATGGAACTTGTATTTCTATTATGTTACTCTATCATTTGGCTTTGTGATTTACCAAAAGTGTGCCACGAGCGCCACTTTCGGGATTCACATGCCATAAATATTGTTCCTCTCCGTCAATCATTTGAATCCATACGCAACACAATCCCGTTTGCTGGCTTGGGATTATTAGTACCGAGTTACAGCCAAAAACTAATCTAACAACCGCTTCATATACCCATTGTTTTAGCACAAGTCCCAGACTTTAGAATATTTTCATCTAGAACCAGTGTTGCAATTTCTCTTCAACTACCTATACAGCTTATAGAAGAGAATGGATGGGAATATTTGAACTTACTGGTCCTCTTGCTTCTCTATGTGGACATCACAGTGGAACGAATTCAAGTGCAAGTCGAGCATTGAATACCGCCCAGGCTGTGTCACAGTATGTCTCGGTGTCAATAATTATGAAGGGAGGCGCTTCAAATACAACTACGAACCATCAGATATGCAATTTCTGTTAACTATATGTACCGCCCTCGGTACTCTCTACATTTCTCTCTCTTTTCTACATTTACAACAGCTTTTATACACTCAAGCGACTAGCACACTTCAAACTATTCGAATACAAGTACTCGGAATAATGAATCCATATTACAATTACTACGACTTTGATTACGACACTGGCAGCGATAGCGATGGGGGTTTCGGCATGGCTCCAAGCTTCATGGGCCACGCCCCTCGCCCTTGTTACCGCGCCCCTCGCCCTGATTATCGTGCCCATCGTTATGCGCCTCTCGACCTCGATTTGGGGGATGGTGGTGACGCCTTCTTTGCGGGGATGCTCAATAACAACACTGACTCCGAAGATGAAGAAGATATATTTGGATACCGGAACTACGGTGATTACCGTCCTGGGATCGCCCGTCATAGCTTTGTTCGACCTGGGCTCGAGGATCTCGGGCATGGCCCTGGGTATCGTGGTCGTTATGGAGGCGGCGTGCGTGGTGGAAGGGGCCGTAGGGGACGCGGGCGTAGAGGACGCCAAGGCATGGGCCGTGGGTTCTGACATTAGACCATGGATACGATGATGGCAGAGGCCGAATTATGGCAAATCAATAGTCGGTGCATTGCTACTCGATATAATGGGCCATAAGGTAGAGTTATCCTTTATCACTTTCTGATACTGTGTTGTATTTGTTTGAAAAGACAACCGGTTTGATACATAATCAGATAAACAATGTGCAACATGTAAGCAAACCATATATAGCAAGCTTGGCCTGGTCGCCCCTATTTAGAGGAAATAAGCAGAATTCAACAGTATCCTGGATCTTGACCGTTGTGGCCTTTTGTGCCCTAGTATTACGGTTCACCCTGTATCGCAGCCTATACTTTCGGAGATTTTCATGAATCAGAATATCGAATCAAGTGAATTAAACCCTTAGTCCTTATACTAGCTAATACAACGTCCAATGAAATACACCGAGAATACATATCTGCCCCAGAGAAATTACAACCAAGAACAAACATAGGAGAGTCGTTAGTGTGGTATCCTATCCCCGAACGCCAAAAACCCTAGCCATTCCCCTTGCTCCCATAAGCAATTCTGTGCCATCGCTATGCATAATCCCGCAAACTCAAATCACGTTACTCCCGCTAATATCCATAACTGAACTGGCAGGCGCTAGACTCGACGCACTCTTTTTGCGACTGTCTACGCTCATCGCCCCACTCATTACCCTCACAACTTTCTTATTACTAGGTCGTGTGACCAAAACTTGCGCAGGACATACGACTATCTCGTCCTCGCCCTCCCCAAAATCATCTCCTTTCTTGACCACCAATGGGAATAACACAATTTTGACAATTGCACTCCGTGCTTCAAGTTCATCGTTGGAATTGGTCTCACCAGACCGTTCGTTCATCAGAGAAGCGTTGAAAGTTACTTTAGCGACAAGATCGCCGTTGGTATCGTACTCAGGTTGAAGAGGAGGGAGCATGATGTACTCTGCACGTTGGGTACGCATTTCAATGGAAAGTGATACCGCAAGTCGCATGACATTGCGGAGAGATTCTTGAATCTGTCGTTGGAGGTGAGATGGTGGCGGAAGGAGCGTTGCAAGTGTACTGTAGATTTCGTGGACGACAGCCTCAGTATCTTGGGCACGCTGCTGGACAAAAGGCTCACGCTTGGAAAGAAGAGTGAGAGTGATGGCACGCCATTGAGCCACTGCACGTGTCGGGCCTGAGCGAATATTAGCGATGGTTGCCTTAGGGCTGTGTTTACGCTACTTACCAACTTCGAATAAGGTTTTTTCCAATGATTTGAGTTTTTGTCGCTGTTCTCTATCCATACCAAAAAGGTATCTCGTGAAAACGTATTCCCATATCATTGTCATGACAACAGACATGAATACGTCTCGTCGCTTTACTCGGTCTGCAAGCAGCGCATCGACATCGGAGCCATCAAGAATGGCATTGTCAAGTCGCGTGTCAATTTTCTGGCGCGTCGCTGTATCCAGCCGTGTGTCGGCAGCAATTTCAGACGAAAGACGGCATGCACGGTTGTCAGAGAATTTTGAAAACCTCAACACCCACTGCTGCACATGTTGACAAAGTTGTTGACAAGCACTGTCGAAATAATCCTCATCGCGAACCGTGAGAAAGCTTTCGTTGGGCTTCTTAGAATCCAGAATTTGTTTTTGCAAGACTTGGATTTGCTCTCGTGCACTCGCTAGCTCTTGGTTCAAACGGTCAATCTCAGCATTGCGTTCGTCGATTGCCGCTCCGATCTCAGAGGCTATGGCAGCTTGCATACCGTTTGTCAGCTGGCTGTGTTGGGTGCGCAGGTCCTCTAGCTCTCTTGATGATTGATGCCACTGGTCTTGAACGGCCTGACCTTCGGCTTGGAGCTGGGCATAACGGGCGTTGGCGTCATTGGTCAAGTTGCGATTGGCTTCGGACAGCGCATTGTTCAGTTCCGTCAGCCTAGCTATCTCTTCCTGAAGTCTCTGTAGTGTATCGCGGAGCTGGCCAATGTCGATATCTTTTTGATGCAGTTCACGGTCACGTGCTTGTACCGCTTCGGTCACCACCTGCTGGTCAACCTCGCGCTGGTAAGTGGCCTGCTGCAGCGTCTCTTCGGCCTTGAGCCTGGCCTCTTCGAGTGATCTGTTCTGTGCAGCTAGGTTCTCCAGCTGCGACTGCAGGTCCATGATCTGCATGCTCTGGCGCTTGCGCACGCTGGGTGGACGTGTTGGTGACATGGGCGAGCCTTGGGCCTCGCCCCATGCCTCATAGACGTCAGGCATATCAGCACGCCCCTTGCCTTTGTCCTTGACGGGGTCGTATTTTGAAGAGCTCGCGATGCCGGCGGCGGCGGCGGCGACGGCGGCGGTTGCTCCAGCAGCGAGAGCGATGCCTGAGACGGTGGATTGCGCCCTCTTAGCGTCTGGCGCACTGACCTCGCCAAGCTTTGCTGCAAACCTCAGGTCACCTGATCTGCTTCGATCAATTCGCCGTAGAGATGGCGTCGCTGAGCGATTGCTGGCTGCACTTGGAGGCCGCTCGTAGTCCGGACTTCGCAGTTTCACTGAGCGGTCGCTGAACACGCTTGGGGACCGATGCTCGCCCAGTCGCTGCTTTACCGGGTCTGTGTTGGGCGGAGAGCGCTCATGCGGCAACTTGCGCGCTGGGCTTAATGCCATGGTCCGGTCGACGCCCTCGTGCACCTGATGCCATGGGGATTCTCTAGACGGTGGTGTAGTATCCAATTTCGGAGGAGCAGCCTTGCGGCTCAACGGAGTAGGCGTAACCGGAGGCGGCGACTTCAAGCGCTCAGAGAACGTCTTAGGACTTTGCGTTCGTCGCACCGACTTGGTGCTTCGATCGGGGAAGCCAGCGTCGGAGGTCGTTCGCCCTTTCTTGTGTAGTGGCGACTCATCAGGGCTGCTCTCCTTGATAGGGTCGAGATGGCTACTTGGAGTGCGCGCGTGCTTGTTGGTTGGCGTCGAAAGCATGCTTGGTGACTCACGCGTCTGTTCTTCATAAGGCCCAAATATAGACTGCTGGCCTTCATTTTGCTTCGCCTCTTTTGTGGGCGAGACACGCTTTCTTTGTGAATCCTTCTCGTGTCGGGCTTTCGCATGGCTGTCGCTTGACGATACTGCACCCGCGGCAACAGCAGCTCCAACTGCGGCGGCAATCCCGATGGTAGTAATATCCTCCGAGTGCGATTTTGATATGATTGTAGGCGACTCGCCATATTGACGTGTTGATGGGGAAGAGTTGAAGAGATACGACGTACGTTCCTTGGTAGCAGAATCGATAGCTGTCGGTGACGCAACCGCAGCAAGGGACGGGAACTCAGGAAGTGAAGGACTACGTGAACGTGCTTCTTGGTGGTCTTCAAAACCCCAAGACTCACGAGGTGTTTTTGGCGTTCCCGTGAGCTTCTTTTCTTCGTAACTGAATCCTTCGTCGAGACCGTGGGGGGCCCTCGGACTGTAGGATGCATCATGATATCCGCTGTCACGAGCATTGGCTGATGCTGGAGGTTGTGTGTCATTTAGAATGGCTGGGTGATCGGCCACCTGTACAGCGCTGTCGCGGATACCGTCAAACGACCACGTAGGCTCACTGACAGGCGAGTGGCCTCGAGATGCTCGCGGTGGCGTTCTAAGGCCCAAAGAAAAGTTATCCAACCTTGGTGTAGCTTCGGGCGGGTCGGATAAATGTACGCGCTTTTCTTCTGGCTGTGATTCTGGCGATACAGGATGATCGCGCCTCTTCACTCCTTCATGGCTGGCCGGTAAAGTGACATGCTTGTCCAGGTGTGGAGTCATCAGGCCATCTTCTTGCTCGAGTAATTGGTTGTCCTTGAGATGGGCAGTTGGATCCGAAACCTCTGCGCGCGGCACGTGGGTGTCAATGTTGTCAACCACGTCGTCTGATTGTCGATCGTACTGTGGCAATTGGTTTTCTTCGCCAATATCACCCAGGAATTCGCTCTCTACATTTTTCTCGATCCCTTTCTCTACCACTGACGTTGCGTGTTTTGTCTTCTTACCTTTTTTGGCTTTCTTCACAGGTAATGCCCACTCGTCGTCTGCCTTTTGGGAAATTTCCACAGCTGGAAAAGGATACTCAGCTGGTTCTGACATGGTCAAAGATTTTGGTTCTTGATCGAATGTTGGTGGAAGTTCTGCTAGATGGTTGGTGTTTCCACTGTTCGTATCGGTCTTGTCGTTATGTGCCAGTGCACTAAGCGCAGAAACGTCGACGGCAACCGCTGCAGCTTTGCGCTTTAACTTTTCTTTGCTCTTTTGGTTACTGGATGTCCAATTGTCTCCGTGCGCTATCTTCTCACTGTCTTGGGAGCCCTCGTAAGTTGATTTTGTCAGAGTGGTTTTATCCAAAGATGAATCTGGGTCCATTTTCCTTTTGCCCTTGCGGTCTTTCGTTGCTAGTTCGTCCCGGGATTCATCGGCCATCTCGGAGGCAGGGACGCTATGGAAATCATCGTACGACTTCTCATCTGCGAATGCTAAAATCTCCTCCAATGGCTGTTCCAAGTGCCCCGAAGGCAAAGCTGGCCCAATGGTAGCAGGTTCTTGAAATTCGATTCTTGTTGTAATATCTGTAGAAGCTTTGGTCATCGGAATACCAACGGACAGGCTTTCAAGAGTCTCATGTACAACCGACCCACGCTTCTTGTCTTTTTCGGCTGGTGATACCCATATGTCATCAGTCCCCAGGTTTGTTGGCGTCAGTGCATGCTCTGTGACTTTAGAATCTGGTAAAGCTTCAACGGCTTGGCTTATCATAGGCTTAACAGGATTGTTCACAGCTGTTTCCGACAGCCCTTCCAGCCCTGCAGGTTGTTGTTCAGTCTTAATTGGCATATCAGAAGGAGTGCCGCGTTTCTTTTTGCCCTTGCCCTTCTTTGGCTTTTGCTTAGATGACCAAAGCTCGGCGGGGTCGGCTTCTTCGAGAATGTTGGGTGAAGATTTGCGCTGAGAGAAGGCTGGGTCGTTGAGAATGTCCATTGGATTGAAGGACGGGACAATCTTTGATTCAGGTGTTACGACTGATTCGAAAATCTCGGGCTGAGCATCTTTGATAGCATCAGATTGAGGTGACCTAGGTGATGGCGAACGACCCATGCTGTGGAATCTTGATTTGCTGGCTCCATCTCGGGCAGCTGCGATATCGTCGTCAGGAGAAACATCGCGGATGCCTTGTGTAGAAGTAGGACGATGGAATGAAGGATTGTTTAGTACCAAATCCGTGTCAAATCCACTCTCTTTTAGGCCTGCTGCAATGGTGGCAGCGAAATCAACGCCTCGTTCTGGCGAGTTTGTACGTGATAGACTATGTGGCACTTGAGGTACTTGAGTATGGATAGGTTGAACGCCCTCGGACACAGGTTCATAGACGGCACTCTCTTCAGCCTTTGGCTGTTCGACCTGGACAATCTCGGGCATTTCTGGTTCGAACATTGCTGCAAGCTTGTGTTTCTTTCCTCTCTTTTTTGATGGCTTTGATGACACGGAAAGTGGCGGCAGATCTACATTTAGGGTACTGGGTGGAGCGCTTGGCAGAGGCTGATCACCTGAAGTCTTGGTCGTAGGTTCGTCTATCTTAGCAGACTCAAGAAAGGCGGATTGTGAAAGCTGGTTAGAATCAGTCTCCATAGCGTTTGTAAGTTGCTCCACGGTCTCTATTGGGGCGGGGATGTTGTCCTCTAGAGAGTTATCTCGCAATATAACACCTTCGGAGTTGTTGGTTGTGCCACCCTCGACTTTAATTCCCATGTCCTCATTAGAGAGAGCTAGAGATTCGGCTTGGGGCAGTCCCGTATCCTCTACAAAGGCTCCTTCTGCAGATTCAAACGCACTCGTCGGACCAGACTTTGCAACGATGCCCTCGATGGTTTTGAGCTCTTCAACGGTCGTTTGATCTCCTGTCTTCTCGCCTTCAGAGGAATCGAAGGTGGTGTTGAGAGTATCTAAAAGATTATTGGCTTGAGCATCAACTGTACTCTGGAATTCCATGGCGCCCAATTGCTTTTCGATTGGCGTTCGTGAGTCCAAGATTTCGGATGCTGCCATCTTACCCTTCTTCTTCTTGTTTTTCTTGCTCTGTTTACTTGATATAGGCGTAAGGTCTTCCTTAGCTAGTTCCCGGGTCTCGGCATGAAGGTACTCGTTCAATTCTTGCATATTCAAAGGAATCGGTTGCTCTTGCTGATTCATCTCGCGACTGTTTGTCACAAGGGTCTCCAGATCGTGGGTTGGGTCTGTCTCGATGGGCTCAATCCCTCTATATTCCTCTTGGGCTTGTTTAAGCTCATCCTGCCTAGAAGAAACATGCAAAGTCTTATTCTTTGATTCCTTGTCGGACTTTGACGGCGGCGAAGGTAATTCATCGAAAACGGCCGTAACGTCGCCCTGATTGATGAATGGAGCCAGATCATTCGATCCTGGGTTTACTCCCGGGCTTGTATATATAGGATTGTGCTCTGGAATGTCCCGGGTAGGTTCGTCCCAAACCATGGTATCAGTTTTAGCTTCGCCTTTCTCTTGTTTGCTGAGTTGAGTGGAGGCGGATGAATTGTCAACTTGAAGTTCCTGAGTAGGGACGTTGGTGTGTGAATCATTGTCTTGAGGAATGGCTTGTGCTTCGACGATAATATCGTGGGAGCTCCATGTAGTATCTTGACCGAATGTGTCTGAAATGGAAGGGTGAGAAGCGGTTGCAACTTCCATCTCGCCCGCTACGGCATCCTCATTTGTGTTTGGCTTTTCCTCGGCTTGTCTGGCCTTCATGTCTTCTTTCTCTTCGAGACTGTGTCGGAACTGACGCCCGTCGACAGGTATTCTAGCAGCTTCTGATGATGGAGGGAGATTAAAGATAGGTTCTGCCACATCGTGGAAGGTTCCAGTGGTAGTTTGCTCGCTTGTCTCTTGCTCGTTGAAATTTAGCTTAGGTCCTGCTTCGATCGTTTCCACCGCTGCGGTTTTTTCAGCTTTCTTAGCCTTCTTCTTGTTTTTCTTGTTGAGCTTCCGGGACTTTGCGCTGGTGATGTCTTGATTACCCTGCTCTGCACCCAAATCGATATCCCCAATATTAGTTGTTTCGGCTGTCTGCTCGGTAGCTTGCAGAGCTGTTTCAGAAGGCATAGTAGTCGCTTGAATAGGCCCATAGTCATAGAATTGTTTGGCTGGAGGTCCTTCACTGAGTGGTTCTGATACTTCGTCAACAATCTCCATGGGAGCATCTTGTCCAATTGAAAGGGAGTCATCAGCCTGCTCAATTAGAATGCCCTTGAACCGACTCTCCTCCTCTTCTTTGCTGGGCTCAGGGACCACATTGGACATGGATGTTGATGTTGGTGTCAAAAACGTAGGATTACTATCGAGAGCAGATGCTTGGCCGAGCGCGTCCAAATGTTGATTTGTCTCCTCGGTGATTGCTTTGTGAGAGGGTGATGGATCTCCGTCATTCACTTGATCTTTAACATCAGCCTTGATTGCAGAGGATTCGTATAAGTTTCCCTCAGTTGACTGATATAAAGACTCAGAGACTGGGTCTTCATCTTGAATGCCTGTATATGGTAGAGGATCGAGCTGTTGAAGCTTGTATGCATTATTAGAACGAGGTTGATCAATGGTAGTGAAATCCTCGGCTTGCAGGTCTACTACAGATGACAGCTCGATGGTTTCACTGTCGACGGCCTTCTCGTCTTTGGCATCATCTTCGATGACTTTGTGGCCGTTTTTTCCCTTTTTGCCTTTGTTTTCGGATGTAGACCGAATAAACGGGAATTCCTCCTCATTATCTGGGTCGTCCTTGTTCACTTCATTCTGTAAAGGTTCCGGATTAACACTGTCTTCTGCTAGGTCATGCACTGGTTGAGATATCTGTGGTACAGTTTCCAGAAGAGGCTCAGGTTCTGTGATGCTTGGCTCCGGTTGTTCCTCCACTAAGGGAAGCTGTCTTAAAAGGACAGGGTCTTCATTTATGATAATGGGATTAACTTCCTTTGAGGCCGTTTTTGTGAACATTTCCGTTTCCCTTTCGGTTACAGGTATGGCAGCTTCCGGATTCGATTTACCCTTCTTGTTTTTCATTTTCCCTTTCTTTGACTTCTGAGAAGAGAGTGTCCAATCATCTTCATTGTTTAGGGCTCCACTAAGGGATTCTCCGATAGCGTTTGACTCGGGAATAGGATCAGAGGATGGCGTGAAGATAGAAAGCTCTGCTTGCTGCTCCGATTTAACAGTCGCGAGTGTATTCTGAGTGCTGGCATCATCTGAGGTACTAAGATGTGTATCGTTCGCCTCATTTAAAGTCTCGCGGTCAAGTGTGATTTGAAGGTGCTCGGGGTGCATCTCTTTGTGCGAGTCTTGTCGAAAGTCAGCCTGCATTGCTGGTTGGTCTAGGGGAAGGTCTGTCCCCGCTGTACACTCCAATGTATCTTGAATAGTTGGCGTTGGCGAAGTGGACGTGTTTTTGACATGAAGAGTTTTAGGGATCGGTTGATTTGCAACTTCTTGGCTAGTATCTAGAGGCAGCGTAATGATAGGAGAACTATGCTCTACTGTGGCTTGGTCGACAGCCATAGAAGGTAGGTGCTCGTCCACTTTCGGACTGGTACTAGCTTCAGGCACCTCGGAAGATTGCCATCCACTGTCTAGCGAAACATCAAGCGTGGACTGGCGCTTTGCTTTTCTGTTCTTTTTATTCTTCATGCCCTTCTTTGGCGCAGAGTTAGACCAGTCATCTACAGGCTCAACATACATGGACTGGGTATCAGAAATCTCGGACACTTCTTGTTTCGTACCAGCAGGCTGACCGTGTACTTCCAGAGGTGAAGAAAACAAAATGGATGTTGTATGGTCGTCTAGAGAGTTATTTCGAGCTTCAACTGTATCGGGACCAGCTGCGGGAGCAATTGTTGTTTCAACTGGAGAAGCGGACTGAATCTCTGTTGATGTGTTGTCTGAGCTAACTTCAGTTGGTTGGGGATAATTTGCCTGTACAGCCTCTCCGCTTTCGTCATGTTTGTTCAATTCTTGAAGCTCTCCTGTGGCTTTCCCTGCGGACTCGGGTTCATCCAAAGGTGTCAGCTGTTTCTTGACTCTGCCCTTTCTTCCCTTTTTCTTTAGAGTACTCTCAGTTTCCGGTTCAGCCACCGGGTCGCTGGGCTTCACAACAGGTAGTTCGCTAGACTCCTTGACCGACAAATCGGCGTCTTCATCCGCTCTAACGTTATCGTCTTGTTGTACAGAACTCCCAAGGTCGCTCTGTAGGACGACTGTCTCTTGGGTGATTGGCGTGGCAGTGCCGGACTTTCGTTTAACCTTTTTGTTTTTCTTCTTTGATATTGGGGTTGCCCAGTCGTCTTCTACAATTGCCACTGATTCAACGGTGGGCTGAACATCATCATAGTTAAATTCACTCTGATAAACGGAATTCTGCTCTTGCATCTCTTGGTCTCCATCTTTTTCATGGCCAGGTTGCACCTCGACAGGATCCATGTCCTCTCTTACTTGCTCAGTCGATGGATGGTTCTGTACAGAAAATTCATTACTAGATTTTGATAAGGTCTGTTCAAGCTTTGCAACCGTATCTTCGTGAACATATTGAGTTTGAGAAACACTCTCTGTTGGTTGTCCGGAACTCGACTCGATGGGTGGCGTTGGTCCCTTGCTTCGCTTGTTATCTTCCTTGTTTACTGTCAAGGGCTGCTCAACTTCATCCGTTAGATTCTCTATCGGCCTTTCACAAGGTTCAGCAGAAGGCTCAACAGTAGGCTCGACTGAAGACTCTCCTCCTAATTCGACCGTAGGCTCAACTGAAAATTCGACCATAGGTTCAACGACGGATTCGACATTCGGCTCAGATGGATTAACTTGGAAAGTTTCTTCTTGCATGAGTGTATCTGAAGACGCGCTGGCCATTGCCTCTTGTGGCGCACTTTCAACAAGAGATGCAATAATATTCGAACTTTGGCCCTTCTTCGTCTTCTTCGAGGGTAAAGCAGCCCAGTCATCCACGACATTTTTTTCTTGACTGGGTTCAGCAAGAGACACCGATTGATCTTCAGTAACTTCAGGAAAGTCAACTTGCGCGGAAGCTTCAAAATTTTGGACTTGGGGTTCTTCTGCAGGCTTAGCATCGGCTGCCATGGCATCTTCCGGACGTTCAATTTGCTCTTCAGACACTAGCTCTGGTGGAGTTTCTGTCACAGGAGTGGCAACGCTTGATTTTTTGCCCTTTTTCGCCTTTTTCTTCTTCGAAGACGTATTGATTGCTTCAGGCATGGACTCCTGAACATCGGGTGGGGCAATCGGTTCAGTATTGTCAACATTCATAGATTCAGATATTATACTCGGTTGATCAGCATCAATACCACATGGCTCTGTAGGTACGGATACTTCGGCACTTTCCTTCGGCACTTCTGGGGCATCTGGGTTGGCTGGTGGAACGTCTTCTAAAGGCTGAGGCCCAGCTGCTTCTTCAACAATTGGCGTGATCGGTTCCGAGGCTTTCCCTTTGTTCTTCTTTGCCTTCTTCTTGGCTTTCTTGGAAAGTGGGGGCGATTCATCTTCAAGTTTCGGCACAGTTGTGATAGTTGAAACCGACTGTGCGGCATCAGGAACATCGGTGTCTTTGTTAATATCCTCCAGTGACGTTGTAACCGGTTCTCGAGTACCTAGAACCGCAGATGGCTCTGTTGGTGGCTGCTCTGAGGTATCTAGTGGGGCGGTAGATTCAGGCTGATTGTTCTCGTGTTGTACATGTTGGGCCGTCTCGGTAACTTGAGTGATCGTGTCAGGCTGCTTTTTTTCTACTTCTGTGACCTTCTCTGTGCCTTCCTTAAACGTTGGTGTATCCCATTCATTACCTGTAGCCTCCTGGGGTTCATTCGCAATATCGATATTCATCTGATTACTGTCAGGTTGCGGGAGCGAAGGTTCCTCCAAACCCAGAGGAAGGAAGGCGTTCGGATGCATAGGCTGATGCTCCTCGGATTGTGTAAGCGGAACGTCAATCGGAGCTTGTTCAGGCAGATTTACTTCATCCATGAGCTTCGTCCTCTCTTTTTCGGCATCTTCCTTATCCTGCTCACCAACAAGTGCTTGTGGCGCTTCGGCTAGGTCATTTGGGAATGCCTCGACCTCTTCAATAGGTACACTTATGGATTCTTCCATCTCCGGGACTCGGATTTCTTGAGCAATCTCTAGAGCAGGTGTAGTAGTTCCGGATTGATCTTTCCTTTTTTTACCTTTCTTTTTGCCTTTCTTTGAAGGTTTTGACGGCACCTCCCCTTCATCCACGGTAGGTCCTGCAGCTTGTACAGATTCGTCTAAACCTGGAACAACAACATCTATTGTTTCATTTGGCCCGGATTCGGTCGGTATATCCCCAACACTTTCACTGGTACTGGGTTTGGTATTGATGTCAACGGTCTCTACATCCTGTTGCGGCATTGGAGTCTCATTGGGCTTGACAGCATCCAAAAGCAGTTCGAATGGAGTCTCAGCTACGTCAATGGTGGATGCATCACCAGTCTCAGGTACGGTAATATGCTCAGAAAGGGGTTCGGCCTCGGGCTGATTTTCGACCTGTTCTTCAGTAATGGATGGACGCTTGGCCTTCTTTCCTTTCTTCTTTTTCTTCCCAGGTATGGTGGTCATGTTATCATCGGCATCGTTGGACTGCTGCGTGGTAATGCTGGTGTGTTCAACAAAAGTATCTTGACTAATATCCAATGTAGCTTGTTCGTCTGGCTGATCTACCTCAGCTGCGGTTTGTTCGGTAGTGACGGCTAAGCTAGGGGAAAGGGAATCAGATATTGATTCAATTGGTAGCTCGGAGATTGCCTCATGCCGAGGAAGCATATCATCTTGAGGTAGCATAGTTGTTGATTCGGCTTGGGACTGTTCCACAGGCATAGTCTCTATAGGAGTCTCTTTAAGAACAGCTGTGTCCTCGACGGATGGAATGACTGCAGCAAAAGATCCCCGCTTCTTTGCCTTCTTGCTTTTTTTTCCTTTTTTCGTCGATGGTATAGCGCTGTCATCATCTATGATGTCTCCTTCCATTGGGATGACCCCTTCAATTTCATCAAAAGGGGAAATGTCTAAGGGATCTGCGGCGACGGTTGGAGTCGAACTTTCTGCCAATTGTATAGTAGTTTCTGTCTTAGCGAGTGGGGTTTCCAATGAGCTTTCCGCAATTGACTCCGCTTGAGTGGTATCTGTAGCTAAAGCCTCCTGCTGTGCTACATCACCAACGAGACGCTCACCCGTCTCACCTACTAAAAAAGGTTCGGATCCCTCCGACTTTGTAGTCGGATTGGACAATTCTTCAGCGATGGATTTGCGCTTCGCCTTCATTAGTTCCTCCTTATCGTCCTTGGAGGGGGAAGTGGCAGATTCGTCGCCAATTTCAGGTAGCTGTTGTGGTTCCTCGGACAAGGTAGGTTCTGGTACAAGTGTTTCCTCTGAAATAGGATTTCCAGCCTCCTCGGAAGGAGTGACCAGTGGCGTCGATGATTCACTTTCAAGAATCGTAGAGGCACGCTTCTCTTTTTTGGCCTTCTTTTTTCTCTCCTTTTTGGAAAGTGGTAAAGGCTGGTCGTTATCTTGGATAAGCTGGTCATTGACAATTTTTTCTATCGTTGGAGTTGATTCCGACGTTTGGTTACCGAGATCGTCTGCGACAGGGAGTACTGTTTCCTCTTGTTGAATTGGCTCGGTCTGCGGATTTTCGTTCACAGCTTCGGGTATTACCTCTAAATCTTTGCTTTCTTTATGAAGATGTTCAGTCATGGCCTGTACCTGATCGGGCTCCGCAGCCGAAGGGGTAACAGGAAGCTGATCGATATGAAGCTCCTTGGATTCTTCAAGAGGGGTCCCTGGCACTGACGTTTCGCTTTCCTCCGCAACCGATCCACGCTTCTTTTTCTTGGCTTTCTTCTTCGCTTTTTTCGACATTGGGGCCGACTCGCTGGTATCCTCTTCTTTTTTGATTTCAGATCCATGCGAAGTCAAGGTGAGAAAAGGCTCGGGAGACTGCTTGTCTGTAATTTTCTCAACTTTGTCCTTAATAAGAGTTGCTAATTCTGATGGTATCTCGTTCTCCTCTTCTACAAGAGTGGCTGGTACTGGGGGATCAAACTCCGTAACGAAGCCTTGCTCTCCCTTTGTGGATAATAGTGCCGTATCTCGGACCACTTCATCACTCTGTTCTGTCTCAGTAGGCTGAGCTTCTTGAACACTGACAGCTGGTTGATCTGAACTGAACGTAGGAACTTCAGGAAGATGCTCAAGTTGTGGTAATGGTCGGTCTTCGAGAGTTTGATCGAGCGACGTGCGGTCTTGAGAATCGGAGGGATCAGGTTTGTTCGATATATGTTGTTCTTCGGTCGAAGGCGTTGACTCAGATGGTTTCTCAGCAATAGTGGTGCCTTTCTTGCCTTTCTTTTTCTTCTTGCCTTTTTTGGAAGCCGCTGCTGCCCAATCGTCGATATCCGTCCCCACTGGCTGCTCCGCATCAACAACAGATTGCTCCATAAGTGGTGGTGCAGATATATTGGCATGCAGATTCTCAATAGGAACTGCACGTTCGTCCTGTGAAATACTCTTCTCAACTTCAGCATCGAGAATAACTTCCCTTTGTTCACTTGAGCCTTCAGCTACGCTAGCTGAAGGCTCCTCCAGCCCTGGATCAATGGGGGTATCCAAGGAATATGCTGCACCTCCTAGCTCCGTATCATCAGTCTTTGAGGTCGATTGAGTACCCAAAGATTCTGAAGGTACCGCGAAGTATTCGTCGCCAGCAACTTCGGATTGTGGCTCAAGAGTGATTGGCGTTGCG
>Ga0247757_10000296_pt1 | contig 41818 bp, 35 predicted proteins | sample UWRJL126311R4_FD_180929 | JGI IMG/M metagenome (GOLD analysis project Ga0247757, IMG submission 180929) | Plant litter microbial communities from Arlington Agricultural Research Station in Wisconsin, United States - UWRJ-L126-311R-4 | ecosystem: Environmental > Terrestrial > Plant litter >... | reverse complement strand
CTGTGCATTCTGAGCCACAGCATGGGCAATCTGCTGCTGGAGGTGCGGTGGCACGGGAAAGAGGTTCGCAGGAAGCGGAGGTGGCACATGGTGATGGTGATGGTGTGCGTGCATATGGGGGTGATGGTGATGATGTGGTTGGGGAGTATGTGCCTGTAGGTTCGCTCGAGGCTCTGGTAGCGTGCGGAATGGGTTCGTCTGGAGTGGGCTCTGTGGTGGACCGTGGGCTTGTCGAAAGGGATTCGGAGGGACTGTCGCAGGGCGTGGAGTCGGCGAAGGCGCAGATGCAGCGGATGGAAATTCTTTGAGCACCAGATGCAGGCTCTGGTCTTTAGAACTACGAATCTGTATTCTTCTGTCAACACATGGTCAATTGGCCGGGTGGGTTAGTGGACTGACATTATCTAATCCAAAGATGTCGGCCAGCGTTACATTGTCCCCAGCCACCACCCTGCCTCGATATATCAGGCGCATCCGGTCTGCCGTCGGCTGGCTTGGCGCCTCATCATGTATCCTCTGCCGTAGCTCCGAGATGGTCGTGGATGCTGGAAGGTCTGGAAAGTTCACGCCACCTTCAAGCTCCGTTGACGGGGAGAGGATCTTGAGATTGAGCAGGACTGATTCGTTGGCCATGGTTAGGTTCGTAGCAAACAGCTGTGGAGAAGAGCCGGAGAGATCGCTTTGCACTACTGGACTGAGCCGCGCGGGTGGGTGAGAGCGGAAAGCGTGGAAAGGTGATAGAAGGCGAGGGCCTCTTTGGCTACGTTGCGCTTAGCAAACGTCGGAAGCCACCGCCCACCAGGCAACTGAGCGATGCGGCACTGTCGCTTGCGATTCCTGGCTCCTGTCCAGTTCCTTTAGCAAGCCCAGCTCCGGTATCCTGTGCGTAAATTTGATTCTGCCGTCGTTCTGCCCATGTCGACAATGGTGGAGCACGCTGCTGTCCAGCCCTGCTGCAGCTCCGTGTCGGCAACACGATGCGCGCCAAGACCATCGGAGGTACGTCATTGGCCGTCGAAAAAGAAGTGAACCACTGAGACGCCCCGTCATCATCCCTTGACCCACCAGACATTGGACCCTCCACACCCACTGTCCGCATCGCATACCGCTTCTATCGTTACCGAATGGGGTCATAATGGCTTCTATCCGCGCCCACCAGCTCCCTCAGGCTACCCTACGAGCGCGATACCCCCGGCCTGCCTTTAATCACACACCGCGCCACTTTTCCTCATCAAGGCCATGCCTGGACCAGCACTTTCACAGAAAAGAATCATTTAGGTCAAGGCTGAACTCAGCGCTAAAGAACACCAAGGTGAAATGGGAACCTATCCCTATCGCCCTTGGCGTGGGTTTCCTCGGCGTGTGGCAGATGTATCGCATCCAGCGACGAGAGAAACATACAGAGAGCGACAGTGATAGCGACGGAGGCAAACAAATCGTAATCGATGAGCATGGCCGACCTAAAAAGCGTGAAAGGATACGGCCAAGCGGTCCTTGGTGAGCATTCACACAAACTCTCGGGGAAAAGACAAGGCCGCATACTGCGACAACTACTTTGAAAGACTTCGTGCACTTTTACAAAACCCACCAGCATGGTGGAAGAGCTCAGAAGGACCTTCAATGGTTGTCGGTAAATTCCCTTACTTGTTTTCCAATTCCTCGAGAGACGTATCATCTGCAGGTCGCCTACTTACCGTGCCTAGGACTGTTCAAATTATGTCTACACTCCCACTGAAAGCCCTATCCCGACTCTGGGGTCGCTTCAACGAGATTGATATTCCTTACTACCTTCGCGTACCTGGATTCAAGCTGTACTCGTTCATCTTCGGCGTCAAGTGAGGTTCCTGATCGCTATTTCGTGACCTTTGACGCTAACGGTGACTAGCCTTTCCGAAGTAGCAGAGCCCGACCTGCACACCTATCCTAATCTTGCTGCTTTCTTCTACCGTACACTTAAACCTGGCGTGCGGCCCCTTGATCCAAACCCAAATGCCATTCTCTCGCCCGCAGATGGCAAAGTCATTCAGTTCGGTACGATTGAGCACGGCGAGGTTGAGCAGATCAAGGGTGTGACGTATAGCCTAGACGCTCTCCTAGGCTCCATACGACCAAAGAAACCAACCTCCCAAGGCCTGGACACTCGGGAAAAGGTCAGCGAAAAGCATGCGAAAGTGGGAGAGGAAGATGTGATACGAGCAGACGAAGAGTTTGCTCGCGTTAATGGCATCTCGTACACTCTGCCGAACCTTTTCTCAGGGCCCTGGCCCAAGGATGGAAAGCCTTCCGAGATGCCTACTGACCAAGCAACGGCATCGCAGCCTTCATCAGAAGCCGAAGTCCGTGCCGATTTGGCGCTGAGCGAGTCTGCAAGGCCATGGTGGGCGCCCGCGTCGGCAAAGACATCAACCGCCCTCTACTATTGTGTTATCTACCTTGCACCGGGTGACTACCATCGCTTCCACTCGCCCGTCTCTTGGGTGGTAGAGTCGCGTCGTCACTTTGCCGGTGAGCTGTACAGCGTCTCACCATACCTGCAGCGTACCTTGCCTGGGCTCTTCACGCTGAATGAGCGTGTGGTATTGTTGGGGCGATGGCGATGGGGATTCTTCTCGTATACACCTGTCGGCGCGACCAATGTTGGTTCCATAAAAATCAATTTCGATCGCGAGCTCCGGACCAATTCTCTCACAACCGACACGGCGGCTGATCGTGCGGCTGAAGAAGCCCAGGCCCGTGGCGAGCCATATACCGGCTTCGCAGAGGCCACATATAATAACGCAAGCCATGTGCTCGGTGGTCATGCTCTGAAGAGAGGCGAAGAAATGGGTGGGTTCCAGCTAGGAAGTACGATTGTGCTCGTCTTCGAAGCGCCCAAGGGCACCAGGCCCAGCTTGGATGAGGGATTCCAGGGCGTGAGGGAGGGGGGGTTCAAGTGGAACATCTCGCAGGGGAAGAAGGTGAAGGTGGGGGAAAGCTTGGGGGTCGTCGAAGATATGCAGCACGAATAGAGATGCACAGCGCGATGGAGAATGGGCCGTCCATACCACTGGAGTGGCACGTTGCGGTTGTAAGATATCAAATGGGGTGACTGTATGCCAGCAAGGCTGTAGGAGGCATGCCGAAGGATGGCAAAGGAGGGGTACATGGCCTAGCGGCAGCAACAACTGTATTCCGATGCACGTATGAGATGCGCGAGAGGCGGAGTCGGGTCTCCCATTGGCGGTGCAGGTCGGTTGGGTGGCTTTCGTGCTTGACGCAGAGTACAAAAGGGTACGCGGAGGGCCTTCATCCGATTTCGGCGCATGGCAAATTGCCCCGCAGGGCTACGTGCACAGCGCACCGACGCGGGGCACGTGCAGCTAGAGAGTCTAATGTCACTGGTGTTACTGGTGTTAGGTATGCTGCCGTCATAAACGGTCCGTTGGCGCAAACGTAGTACCGAAATCTTTTTGCTGGGCGGTACAGTCATAGCCAGTGCCAGTCGCCAGCTCGTTTTTCCCTTTGCAGCGCTCACGTACGCCCATTGCATCACCACGGGCTTGACTCACTGCGAAACAGCTCCAGCCACGCACGCACACGCGCACCCGCTCCCCAGATCTTGGCTGGAACCAGAGCGACTGTGCCCAGCATGCCGATGCTCAAGGAGCCATGGAAAAAGTACAAGAAGTTCGAGCCGCTGAAGCTTGAGAACCGCTCGTGGCCGAGCAAGACTCTTGACAAGCCGCCGCGATGGCTGTCAACCGACCTGAGAGACGGCAACCAGAGCTTAGTCGACCCCATGGTAAGTTGATTGATCAGTCGTGAGTCTACAACGCAGGGTTAATTGGCGCAGGACGGCGACCAGAAATGGCAGTACTTCCAGATGCTCGTCCAGCTCGGTTACAAAGAAATCGAGGTTTCATTCCCATCCGCCTCGCAGACTGACTTCGACTTTACCCAGCGTCTCATTCGCACACCCGGCGTTGTTCCTGAAGATGTTTGGGTACAGGTTCTCTCCCCCTGTCGCAAGGAGCTCATCCGCCGTACCGTCGATGCTCTCAAGGGCGCAAAGAAGGCCATTCTCCACCTCTACCTTGCTACGTCGCCGTGCTTCCAGAATATCGTCTTCAATATGAACAATGACGAAACAAAAGGTCTGGCAGTCGAGTGTGTCAAGTATGCGCGCTCAATCACTAAGGACGACCCGGAGACGAGCGAAACAGAGTGGGCATTCGAGTTCTCCCCAGAGACCTTTTCAGACTCATCGCCAGAGTTCGTCATTGAGGTGTGCGAGGCAGTGAAGGCAGCATGGGAGCCGAGCGTGGAGAACCCCATCATATTCAATCTCCCTGCCACGGTCGAGATGAGCACGCCCAATGTCTACGCGGACCAGATCGAGTATTTCTGCAAGAACATCACAGAACGCGAAAAAATATGCGTCAGCCTGCATCCACACAATGACCGAGGATGCGCAGTCGCAGCGGCGGAGTTAGCACAAATGGCAGGCGCTGATCGTGTCGAGGGCACTCTTTTCGGTAACGGCGAGCGGACTGGCAATGTAGACTTGGTGACCCTGGCGCTGAATCTATATACACAGGGCATTCACCCAGGCATTGATTTCTCGGATCTGACATCCGTCATAGATGTTGTTGAATCATGCAATAAGATTCCAGTCCATCCACGAGCACCGTACGGCGGCCAGCTCGTTGTGTGTGCATTCAGCGGCTCGCACCAGGACGCCATAAAAAAAGGCTTCCAGAAGCGCAAGAAGGATGGTGCAACACCGGAGAGCTACTGGCAAGTCCCATATCTCCCGCTCGACCCACAAGACATTGGTCGTACTTACGAAGCCATTATTCGCGTCAATTCACAGAGTGGTAAAGGTGGCGTGGCCTGGATCATCCAGCGCCAGCTGGAGCTCGATCTTCCCCGTGGTCTCCAGGTTGCTTTCTCAAAGATCGTGCAACGTGAAACTGACATGCTGGGCCGCGAGCTTAAACCGTCAGAGATTGTCAAGCTATTCGAGGAAGCATACCACCTCAAGCGTAACCCGCGTTTCTGCTTGGTTGACTACGAAATTACGACCGATCGCTCGACCGCACCGTCTGAGACTGGACAGATACAGTCCAATTTTAACCATAAACGTCTGTTCCGTGGAGTAATTGAGATTGATGGACAGGAGCATCGCATTGAGGGGTCTGGCAACGGTGCGCTCAGCTCCCTTGCTGACGCCTTGAGGAATTTGGGCATTGAACTCGACGTAGCAGATTACACCGAACACACAATCGGTCCTAGCAAAGACTCGAAGGCCGCTACGTACATTGCATGCACGGCAGCAGGCAGCACTCATAAGGTTTGGGGCGTAGGTATTCATCATGACGTTGTACAGGCTTCCCTCATTGCTCTTCTATCGGCAGCTTCATCAGTGAGTTCTCCGTTTACTCCGTCTCCAAAATAGTTTCCGGTTCTGAGCGGCAACGTAGTTTCTCTCATCGAGGCCATCGACGCCCATTCCTTTCCGACTCAGGCGATCGAATACGAACGATATTCCCAGCCTAGACATAAGCCCTACGGCCCTTACACAACAACCCAAAGATAACTTCGAGGGCAGCCCCTTAGTAAGCCGTCTGGAAGCCAGTGTAAACGGCAACGGGACGCACCCAGAATGATCCCAATGCGCACATTCTAACCACCCAAAAGTAAATCATGCATAACACAAGTTTGTACCTGCATTCTGAGTTGCATACCTTGGAATTCGTATTCGGAAGTTGCTCACGGCATCTGTATCATGGGGAAGATGGGCGTCAAAATGGGAATCCAAAAATTTCGCGATTAGTCAAAAACTTGACAGCATCTTCGTAAGCATGTGTGTAAAAAAAGTTACCCCACACCGCAAACGGGGAGTCCCGTCTTTCCGTGATGCCTCGAAAAATTGGGTTCGTTCCTCATCTCCAAATCTAGTATCGTGAGTTGGCGAGACCCACAATGAAGCCCAGCCAACGCCGATACCGCTTACCGTCGGGTCCTTGAGCACACTATCCTTAAAGTTACTGCATGATCGGCCCAGAAGCAACGCTTTGGTGTCAGGCTCGTGATTACCTCAAATCCCTCATCTCATCCTTAGATCCCCTGTCAAGCACTTTTAATTCAAAAAGACCAGCAAAAAGGATGGCTGACGACGTGCCTCCCACCCCTGCATACTTCCCCACATCGGCATCGTCGCCACTGCATCCCCAGAAAGAGTTATATGCGCGCCTGAAAGCGCTGAGGGAAGAGAAGGGCGAGCTGGTTAAGGTGCGGGAGCTTGTTGTGCCGCCCAGGGGCGGACGTGCTTGGGAAGTGCCCAGGGGAGCGATGTTTCGGTTGAGTACACCGGAGGGGCCGCAGGTTTGTGGAACATTTCTTTCTTTGGAGCATTTTCCGGTCCATGTTACAGTCGATTGAACAGAGTAGACATACTGAGGGACTTTGTATTGTGAGAAGATGACAAGGATGGGCAAGGGAGTCATTCACGAGGTAGAGAGATTGGTTATACTCTCTATATCGTCTTCTCCATCACTCCATCATATCTCCTCCCCAGACGACTCCCACCCTGCATATCTATTTTCTTCCGCTAATCCACACGCCATCCTCGCCTACTAAACTACTACCCCACCCACGCCAGCTCAATCACGCTGACACTCCTCCCTCCCAGGTCGGCGACCTCAACGTCTTCCACCTCCATAACCCGCACGAGCACTTCTGGGCCGCCCGCACCCGCCAACTGCAAGGCTCGCACGTCATCGAGGGTGACCGCCTGTGGTCCAATCTGCCCTACATGCGGCCCTTGTGCGGCCTCATCGACGACAACTGCCAGCTACGCGACGTGGGCCGTGAGGCGCGGCGCGACGAGCGCGGCGGCGTGACCAAGTGGGGTGGGAGGTGTCATGATTTGCTGGGAACGAGGTGTGATCCTTACGGTGAGTTTTGTTTCTGAACTGTGAAATTTCGTTTTTTCGGTGATTTTTCGCGAGAAAGAGAGGTCGTGGGGAAAGAGAGGAAAGAAGATGTGGTTGTGTTGTTGGCTGGAGAACGACGTGGGCTGACAAAAGGGGCTTTGGGTATTGTAGTATCGCACATGCTCACAGGCGACACGTACAACTATCACTGCCACTCAAACCTCACACGGGCACTGCTCCTGCACGGCGTCCCCGAGCCGCTCGTGCACGACGTGCTCAACGTGTTCCAGGTGACTGGGCTCGACAGCCAGGGGCGGTACTTTATGGAAGCGTCGCCCGCGACGCCGTCGTCGTACATGACCTTCTTCGCTGAGCAGCCGCTGCTGTGTGCCCTGAGCACGTGCCCTGGGGGCGACTTGAGTGCGTGGGGGTGGCATCAGGCGGAAGACACTGTGGGGAGAGACGAGGGGCTGGGAAAGGGGGATATGAAGAGCACGTGTCGGCCTATCAGAGTCGAGGTATTTGAGGTCAATGAGAAGATCAGGGAAAGGATAATGGAGGGGTGGGAAGGGGTGGATGTTGGAGGATACAAGGGGACACATGGAATGACTGTGCCTGGGGGAGAAGAGTAGAAGCTTTAAGCTTTGAGCTTTGAGCTTTGCATCTTCACATTTTTCATACGTCGTTACTTGCCACACATATCCAAGCTTTCAATCCCATGGGAAGACTAGTCCCTATTTACCTTTTCCATCCACAAGCCTCGAACGTAGCACTACCAGTTACTCAAGAAGGAGGGCTTCGAACTCGATTAGCATACACCATGCGTCTTGCCGTGTTGTCCCTGCAAACTGTGGTCATCGGTGAAGTGTGCAGTAGCCTGCCTCTTGGGAGGCAGGCTGCCAAGGAGCGTGGAACGACGGCGCATCAAGAATTCAGCTACGTGCCTAAAACAAAAATTAGCCTCGGATGGCACTGTAGGATATCGAAGATCGACGTACTCTTTCTGCTGCTGGAGCCTCTTTGTATCCATGGCATCCAGCGTTTCAAGCGCAAGCTTGAAGTCGGCAATCAGAGCATCGCAGCGCGACTTAGTAAAGTCTTCCCGCACGACCACACGCATGAGCTTCATCTTGTCTGAGTGGGGAGCCATGGTGTACGCAGGGACGACCCAACCGCGCTCACGGAGCTGGTGGGCACTGGGTTCATCAGTCAACTGCTTAGCAGCGATGATCGCAAAGCTTACATGGCGAACTCATCATACTGCTTGCCGAGATCTTCGTCTAGACGGCAAGCGACGAGCGGTAGACCCTCACCGCTCTTCTGCGACAGGATAATAAATCCTAGCTCCTCGAGGTTTGCGGAAAGATAGTCTGCGGTCCTAGTTAGGTTGAGCATAATGCGCCTATAGCCACGCTTGCCCAAGCGAATCAGCTGGTAGTACTGGCCGATGATCTGCGAGGCACCGCGTGAGAAGTTGAGCGTGAAGGATGCTTGATCGGCTCCCAGGTAGTTGATGTTGAAGACGAGCTCCTTGGGCAGGAACTCCGGGTCTCGCCAGACAACCCAGCCTACACCAGGGTAGACCAGACCGTACTTGTGACCAGAGACGTTAATGGAGACAACCTTGGGTAGGCGGAAGTCCCACACGAGGCCGGGGTTGACAAAGGGAACAACAAAGCCGCCAGAGGCAGCGTCGACATGGATGGGCACGTCAAGGTCCCGCTCGACCAGGAGATCATTGATAGCTTTTGTGTCCTCGTATTCACCAGTGTAGGTAGTTCCGAGAATGGAACAGATACCGATGGTGTTCTCGTCAATCAGGTCGATGGCTTGCTTCGGATCGATGACATAGCGGTCGTTGGTGCAGTAGACGTACCGCTCCTCAACATCAAAGTAGCGAGCGGCTTTTTCCCAGCAGACCTGGACGGCCGAGTTCATGATGATGTTGGGGTTATCATGTGGCTTGCCCGCAGCCTTGCGCTTGTTGGTCCAAACCTTCTTCATGGCAAGCACGGCCAGCATGATGCCTTCTGAGCTGCCAATGGAGGAGGTGCCCATGGCGTTGGCGTCGTCGGAACCAGGCACATTGAAGAGGCGGGCGATCATGGACACGCAGCGGTTCTGGATGTCGGCGCTGACAGGGTACTCTTCGTAGTCGATGAAGTTCTTGCTGAAGGCGTCGACCATGAGCTTCTCAGCCTCGTCCTCCATGTACGTAGTCACGAAGGATGCCAGGTTCAGTGTGGGGGTGCCGTCCAGCGTGAGGTCGTCTTTGATCATCCGGTACGCGCTTTACTGGGTCAGCATGGACGACGGGTGGGCAGCTCCACTTACACGTGGGGTGGCATCTCGCGGTCTGGCATCTCGTGACGGGGCAGGTCCTCGGCGGCATACTTGCTGCCGTAGACGGTGGCCGTATAGTCATCAGGCTCGTCCTCGACGGCGAGGGTGAACTTGGATATGCCGCCGACGAGCTCCTTCGCGGCCTTGACCTCGTGGTCCGTGGCGACGCGGTTGAGGTGCACCATGGCGGATCAATTGGCGTGCAAGGATGGGAGAGGAGGTTGAATGGAGCTCGGAGAAGGCGAGTGGACAGAGGGGAGGGGAGGCTCCCCATGGCATATAAGTACAAGCTGCCCCGCGGTGGGGGTAGGAGGGGCACAGCTCGCTCAGCCAGTTATGTACACCTCATCTCACAGCTCAGCTTCTAGGGCCCGCCTCCTGCATCTGCATTCCTTCGCACTGCCCCATGGCCCAATCGTCGCCCCGGCACCATGCACTGGTCCTCCGCACCTCTCTGTTCCCACGATCCCATTCGATCCCGCCGCCAGCGCCTCGATAAGCCTTTCCCTGGAGGCCTGCGCAAAGCTTGTCTGTCACTGCGGCCTTTCGCCTTCCGGGCTTACGCGCTGTTACACCGCCTATTGATATACCCTGTGCGACGACGAGCTGAGCAGGTCATTGTTTACATGCTGCAGTATGCAGTACCAAGAACTGAAATCTCACCCGCCTATATCAACTGCCTAGCCCTCGCCTAACAAGAAATGCCTCTCCACCAGAATCGCAGCCAATCGCAGTTATTGGAGGAACACCACTCGTGCGGGAACCAGCCTGTCGTGAATCCGCCCCATCCTGCGTGAGCTCGCTGCATCGCTACATCGCCGCATCGTGACCCCCCGACAGGCTCGAAATTGCCCCCAAATGTAAGCGCCACAGTACGGACAGATAGGGAAGCCGCCTGCAATTTCTGTATAAAATATACTTGGTCGTGCCTTGACGCGTCCTATGATCCTGCTTTCCTTCTTGCACCACCATGTTTGGCCACCTCAACTCAGCGATAGGACACAGCGATGAAGACAAACGTGGAACCAAGACTCCTTGTACCTCACAGCCATGGTTCCATTCGTTTCAAGATTGGAGTTGTTAGGTCTAGTATCGGACAAAGCTCTTTAGTATCTTAAACCGCTCGCCTCTCGCCTCCTCAAGAGACGCCTTTTGATTTTCTCCTTGCATGTGTATACCAAGGCTTCCGCTTCCTTCGTTTATATTATATTAGCAATGCTCATCCGGCTCGAGTCGGATGCTGGTTTCGGCTTCGCAGGAGATACTGGGGGCGCTTCGGGTGCCAACTGTACTCTTTTCATCGGGTTATGCGGTGGGGGGTAGTACGTAGGCGCCGGTCCAGCCGCTATCCTAGGCTGCTGTTCGCTCATGAGTATCTTCATCACATGCTCCACCTGCCCCCATCCAGCCCACTCGCTGACTCCGTTCTCGACTGGGCTTGTGTTCAATCGTAACGGAAGCATAGTTGGCAGAGCTTCGGCTGCCCCGGCAGGCTTCATGCTGTGGTGCGAAGACGGATGAGTAGCATCCGCATCGACTGCTCCAGCCCAAGCCCATGAGTGCTCCAGGCTACTCTGTAGATCTCCACTGGCATAAGCGAGCATCTCCTCGTCATTCTCAACCTGGACATGACTCCCAACTCTATGCGTTCGCTCCATGACCTGATCTAGAAAAAACAATACATTTTTCCCGCATGCCGTGTTGATCTTGCGTGCATCGCCAATGGTTGCAGAGACCCGGACACACATCAAGGCGGCCTTGTAGTCCCCTCGTAGACAGAGTATGAGCATACATCTCCACATGTGAATACAGATCAGATTGCTTGCAATTTGCTTTATTCTCCTTTGCCAACTCTTTTCGGGGTCTGTTTCGCAGAGTGTCCGCGAAATGTACTTAGCCGTGTCGTGCGCCACGGCGACGCAGCTGTTAATGGCTGTTCCTCGTTCGTGTGGCGGACACATGGGCGATAAATTCCGCCTGTGAAGCTGAAATCGGCCCACTTGTAGGGTGGTGATGAGTGAAAGTGCTGCAGGTGGTAGGTATGCATCTGAATCTGGCTGATATGCCATTGGGAATAGCAAGAACTTCGATTGAATTAGCTCCTCGAAGGTGTGTAGGCTATGCAACGGCACAGTGCTAGATTTCAATGTTTGGTAAAGTCCAGCAAAGATCTGGGTGATTTGAACTATCCCCACGAATCCGATTGCATCTTCGCGAACATGTGAACTCGTCTGGGCAAGAACATAACGATCTTCAACCATAGATGGTAGCCTTGTTTCGCAGTCATCGTCATGTATGGTTGGCGGGAGGTTTGCTCCGAGCGATGTGATCCTACCATTATCAGTTCCTTAAGAGTATGACACCATGACGAAACTATTTACCTGTCTAATACATACAAAGCCCACCACAGTCGTACTTGCACTTCGGCGCTATGTGCATCAAGTTGGCGATGCAGATTGAGTTGTTGGGCGATCTTGATTGCGCAAGCAAGCCACATCGATCCTGCAAATCTCAAGTTGCTTTCGAAAGCATATACGCTTAAGTGGAATATTAATTGTACGTCAACAATCGAAGGATTGAATGGCCAAGGCCCAACGACTTGCGAGGCAAGTTCGTAGAATTTTCGGCCATCGCCATATCCATGAAGGAATACACCTGCAGAGGCAGCGTGATTGAGGCAGCCACATGCGAGTATGGAGAAGAATAATCCAATCCATGCTCGAGACTTGCCGTCAAAAGCCCGGTTCGTATAGACCTCGTCAACTTCATTCTGAAAGGCTTTCCAATGTAACACAGGATAGTCTTTGTGGATTGAATCGAGGTATGTACGGGAAATATTCGCAAAATCAGCGCGAGGCGGGAGGTCGGGAAATTCCCTCGGAAAATCAGCAGGCGGGCTGCTTCGGTAGGGTGGGGTTCGAAAGATGCCTGCTGAATGAACCCGAATGTTCCTGCGCACATGCTCGAAGTTGTTCATCGTAGGGGGGGGTGGTCTCTTCCCGATAGTAGTTATTGGCGACCTCAGCTGCATTTTTCCCGGAGGCGGCGCAACGTCAATCTCCATGTTGTCCTTATCGCCCATCTTGGCTCGAAGATGAGTGTTCTGCTGTTGAAGATCCATGATCTGACTTTGAAGGTCTTGAACTTGTCTTCGTTTTGTCAGTAGGGTGGCATGGTCAAGATGTATGCCAGGCTTACTTTATCGAAGACATTCTTCGATTCGTCTCCTTCGTGAACTGGCATTTATGGTTTCTACTCGAGCATTCCGAACAGGCCATCGTTTCGGTAGCATCACACTGCGTATTTGTTAGTTGGTATGCCCAAGGAAAGCTTAGGAACAGCTTAAGCATGATCGCGACATCTATGCAACCCAAGTCTTCAATCTGAAGCGTAGCGAAATCGATGAAAACATCGAAGATCGGTGTGAGATCACACTCAGGACAGTGCGCCGGTCAGACAGGACCAGGACCTTGGCCTGCCTTGGTTTACAAACGGTGGTATGGATGGCAAGACAGTGTGTCGGCAATTCGATGTTCCGCCTAGTGCTCTGAGATGTGGTAAAGGCTTACCTTCACTTTCCTTTCCCGACAAGCATCACATGAAGGGTCTTTTCTCCGCTGTCGGTATGCCCGTTTCTGAGTATTGAGACTGCTTGAGGACACTTGTGTAGGTGAAATCCCTATGCTCGATTGATCGTTTGCCACCACCTCTGGCACACCACCTGAAGCGGTGCTAGGTGAAGTAGAATGACTGTATGAAGCAGAGTATCCCCCAGGAGATCGTGATCCATGAGGAGGCAACGAGGGAGCAGCGAGGCCTGGTGTGCGAACACTTTGCGGGACAGCAGTGAGTGGGCTAGGTGGGGGTATCATGCCTCTTGGTGACCCCCCCAACGACCCTGGTGGAGACTTCCGAATGGTACCTGGAGAGGTGTCTGGACGACGTCGATATGAGCTTGAATGGGATGAGTCCATAATGCCAGGATCCAGCCTTGGTGATGGCACCTAGAGGGGTTGCAGAGAGTTATTTCGGCAGGACCCGAAAGTGTCGGCGCACCCAATAATGTAGGTGCTCGGGGATATGCTGTCTCCAGAGAGCAAACAAGCCGGGGGGCAGCCTAATACACAACGCTAGTTTGGTCCAGTTTCGGACCTTGCTCCCGGATGCGGAATCGCAGTCTAGGGATGGAAAGTGGAAAGTAGGCTGGCTAAAGTATACGGCCAGCTGAAGTAGACTATCAAAAGATGCGACAGATCCTGGCCGTGCAAAATGATGCGTTCTCGTGTCAGAGCGGGAGATGGGCGAATGGTCTGCAGCAGCCTGCTCCAAGCCGTACCCCGCCACACGGCGGAAGAGACACACGTGGGAGTGCGCTGGACTTAAGAGCAACCAAGGAGCAATGTGAATCCCAGCCAAATGAATTGCTCTCCTCGATAGTAACTTGAGAGCAGCTGGTGTGCGCAGCGTTGCAATAGCAGCACCTGATGCAAGGGAACCGGGCACAGGACGTGGATTCCAGCGAGCACAGTAGTATAGCGGATGGAGACTGACAGGCAATCGGATACTGGCGGGGACTGTGCGTCCCATGAAGTGACGTTACGCCAAATGATCAGCCTCGGGACTGAAAGCTTTGTAGTAATCGCCTAGAGCGTTTCTGTGAGATGGAAGAATCGGCAGGGTTCACTTGCCACCGTACCTTTCGTTATCGGACGATTCATAGAGATGCACGGGATTGGCGAGGGAGAGGCTGCGGCGCTATATGACTCTGCTGGGATGGAAAGAGGCCAGTGACAAGTCACTACGTGAAGTTCAAGTGGTTTGATAACGAAGATCAGAAAAGAGCTGAGGGGAAGCTAACGAAGCTTCAGACCCAACATGGTTCCTGGAGGAAGTAATAGCGGGAGGCGACGCCACTGTCAAAACATCTGCGACAGCCAGACGTTGGCCAGGCCAGACTCAGCAGGACTCTTTTGTCTGCGCACGTCCCACATGTTGTATCCAAGCGATGGTCATCGGGACAAGGTTATCAGTGGAACCAGCAACAGCATGTTTCTCCTAGTCTTTGTCGGATAGAGATCCGGAAAGCTAGTCTAGCGGATGAAGAGCTGGCGATGACTTTCGGCTCCTGGCAAGCCTGATAGACATTCCAGAAGGGAAACATGGAATCAAGCAGAGGAGCGACTATACCCAAATCGTGACACTCTGGACAGATGCAGCGAGCTGCTGCAGCAGGGGTGAAACTGCAAGCAGCAGGAGGGCTACCTTCGCTAACGCCTGTGTGAATCGGTAGCAATGGTGGCCACGCTCCGCCCTTCGGTTGGAGGCTCGGAGCGTGGATGAGACGACGGTGGACAGCGCGCATAGCAGCCGTGATGGCGCGAATGGGCAGGGGGTTGTGTCCGTAGAGTGGCTCGACAGGCCACGCGAAAGCTGCATGCTATTGTAAGCGTACCGTACCAGGCGTTGCACGGCCTCGACGATGGCGGCGCGTTGGGGGCAAATTCTCGGCGCACAATTACCGTAGCGGTTCCGATTTGCTAGTGGCCCGGTGTCAAAACAGATGTGGGAGGCAAAAAGAGTGGCTTCAACCGTCACCGCTGGCCGAATTGCTGGTTTCCCCCCTCCTCGGCGACATCCAAGACGGCAGCCCTCATGTCAATCTTTCAGCGCACGGCCACACACGTCAGCCCAAGAGCATCTACCCGGCCTGTCGGCATCTGCAACGGCGAAAAAGCTGGAGCGTCAGGAGGTTGGTATGTACACGACGCTCCTCTTTGTGTGCCCCAAGAAAACGTGCCTTTTCCCCACGTCTCAGCTTGCCTGCCGCGTAGGCACCCGCTCCGCGAGACCCACCGGGAGGCTCGAGCGGTGCGCGACTTGGCAACAGGCCCGAGAATCCGCGCAGCATTTGCTCGCCCGTGACTCGTGCTGCCGAGATGGCAATCGAAAGCGGACAGCATGGGAAAGTTGGGAGTGAAACTGCCGAGCCCTGCGTCTAGACCACAAGCACGCACACAGTAAGTGATCGGCGGGCCAACTGGGGCATGGCGCTCTCAGAATCCGCCAGAGTCCCAGGGGACGGGGCTCGTCGAGTAGCACAGCACGGGCCGTCGAGCGTCTGACACCGGTCAGAAGGATAAATGTAGCTCTCGACAGAACCCCTGGTGGAGCAGTGGAGTAGTGGATGCCCTGCAGCGGAGAGAGCGCCTATCTGTATTGCTGCTGCAGCTTTATCGTGCCTTGCCGTCGATGTTCTGCCTGGAGGGGTGGGGGGAAGCCGTGTGGCCTTGGCGGGCCTTGTGGCACAGGTGGCGCATCCAGGGACCGTATCTGTTGTCACTTATTGAATTTGACGTTGTGACTTTGTCGTGCTTCCCTCCGAGGAACGCTGGGAATATCGGGCATCGAGGCGTCAAGGCTCAGGACGGACGGGAGCCCTTGACACAGCATGACAGATAGGATTCGCGTCTCGCAGATGATCAAGCCGTCGAGGGGACTTGACGGGGCGATCGCCATGGCAGGCAGCCTTTCGGTCGGGGACAACAACGCGCTGGGCCGCCAGGTTGCTCGAAGATCTCATGTGGGCAGCGGGTATTGTCACGGCCCTAGACGCAGTGTGGATAGTGAGTGCAGGACGGTGTGCAGCACAGCACATAATCGTTATTTGCGGCGTGGCAAAGTCGAGCGGAAAAAAACGAAGGCGGCCTCCAACTTCCAGGCTCCTTCCGTAACGATGCGTGCAAGTGCTCGGAGCGGGCATGGTCATGGCCATGGCACTTGCCTCCCGTTGCGCCAGGAGGAAGGTACGTTTGTTTCCAACGCGGCTTCCTCGCTCGCGCAATGGCAGCCAATCGGCCGCCTCGGAACCGGTAACCTTTTTTTTTCTTCTTCTACTTCTTGCGGACGGCCGAAACCTGGACCAAAACAACCTTTTGGCTTCAGGGGGGACGATGATGATCTTATTGAAACACACCGAATCTCAACACTTGAACGCCGTGGATGCCGTTCAATGACAGTGGCCAAGTCAGTCCTCGGAGGGCGAAAAAGGCTCTAGCCTTCTTTCCCTTGGCCACAGCAGTCTTCCAACACCACCACATGCAAGCATGCCATTCTGTTCCACCATGCAACTCCACCGTCATGGCTGTCGGAACGCTTGTCTTGTGAGTAAATTACTACTGCGCAAAGACTGGGGAACCCTACACCTGCGACTCCATGACTCTCAGCCGTCGAGAGCTTCGGCGGTCTCCGCTGAAGACTCTGCCTTCTTCGGCCACAGAATTTTTCGCAGACCGCTAGTCATGGCTCAAGATAAACTCGCCTGCAACGCTTACCACTGACACAAGCATCCTTGGCCCTGCACCTGTGCTTCACAAACCGTTCTCGACCATGTCTAGGCCTTCATTTCGCGAATTCCTGCGGTGCCTGCCCAAATGTGAGCACCACATGCATCTCGAGGGTGCCCTCACACCCCATGTCCTCTTCAAGCTCGCATCCAAAAACGGCATCACTCTTCCGCAAGACGATGAGGCCTTTGCCTCTCCAGACGCTCTTCTCCAGCGCTACCAGAGATTCACCTCTCTGGATGACTTTCTACACTACTACTACATTGGGATGTCAGCCCTGGTAACGGCCTCTGACTTCGAGGATCTAGCCTGGGACTATTTCCAGCACGCGTGTGCCGATGGTGTTGCCCACGCTGAAGTGTTCTTCGACCCGCAGGCTCATACCTCGCGTGGAATCAAGTATAACACCGTGCTGGAGGGTTTCAACAACGCTTGCCAGCGTGCAGAGGAGAACCTTGGCATTACTACAGTGCTAACATCATGCTACCTTCGTCATCTGCCTCCAAAAGACTGCTTAGAGTTCTTCGAGGACGAAGATGTGCAGAAGAGCTACAAGGCCGGTGTCGTGCGAGGCATTGGGCTCGATAGCAACGAGAAAGATTTCCCCCCCGAGAACTTCACTGAATTGTTTACGAAAGCGCGAGATCTGGGCCTCAATATCACAGCTCATGCTGGGGAGGAGGGCCCAGCTTCCTACATCTCCAGCGCACTGGAGAATCTTGGCGTAAGGCGCATCGATCATGGGATCAAGCTGGTCGATGACCCAAAGCTCATCAAAACGATTGCCTCAGAGAAGATTATGCTCACCATTTGCCCTCTCAGCAACGTCGTTCTCCGCTGCGTCGATACCGTCAAAGATGTTCCCATCCGCAAATTTCTCGAAGCGGGAGTGCCATTTAGTATCAACAGCGATGATCCTGCCTATTTTGGAGGTTACATCTTGGATAATTACGTTGCGGTACACAAATCGTTCAACTTGAGTGTCAAGGAATGGGAGAACGTCGTTAGAGCCGGAATTCAGGGCAGTTGGTGCACCGATGCGAGGAAAACTGTACTGTTGAGTGGTCTTGAACGTGTCGTTGCCGACTGGGAAGGTAAGATCTAAGTCATTGAGCCTTTATAGCCGTCAATAAGGATACCCTGTATTTTGTACTAAACCTGTGTCCAAAACACTTACAACGCCATGCATTAGATGAAGATGGCATACAAGTTTCTGATACCATACTGGATGGATGAAAGAATAAGATGTACCGTACGCACTTTAGGTTTTAACTAGTCCCTTGAAGACGTTGATCATCCCGTCAATTGCATCCTTTCATGTCAGTTGTTGATCGTTTGAGGACGCTCAAACAGCACCGCCAGGCTTAGTGATAACATGCAGTTCTAGAGCATTACGACCCTCATATCTCCACGAAACATATGCTTGTCTTCCCTTTTAGGACAGCCAGTGCTTTTTTACCCTATAGACCATTCGTCTGAACAGTCCACCATTAACAAATACTTTCGTTGAATATAGCTCACACTTTAAGTAAGAGCACAGTGGGTCCCCGAAAGGGTTAAATGTCCGATCATCAGTTGTATGGCTGTGAATTATGCATAGCTAAGCGGGTAGTCCATGGATGAAAAAGCATTTGTGAAATGATAAAATGTGACTATTCTCTATGCCACCGGAGTAGCGATCTAGGATTTCGCCTATACGGGGGGTTCATTGGGAAAAAGATGCGTCTTGACCGAGCCTCACTTGGAGCATGGAGAAGCAGTACTGCACGTCTTCGTTATAAACATGAACGAAGCGCCAAACAATACGAGTTGTTCTATATTACTTGTCTCATCTTTTGATGCATTTGTAAGTTCTTCTAATCCAACACGCTCTCAGTTCTGTTCTTATTCAGCCTTCGAGAAATGGATGGGTCTTCTACTATAAGTGAAATACATGTCACGGATTTAACAGATATATCTAGGCCATAACGGATTCCATTTGTCTGGACTACCGAGAAGGATCATACTAACTGTATGAGGCTACCGTTGTTTTGGCCCCCAGCGCCTGCATACATATGAAGCTATGCCTCGGTACTTTGACACGAGTGTAGTCGGTTTCCCAATGTCATGTCATCGGAACGTCGAGCTGCTCTGCTGACAAGGAACCACTCTCTTTCCTAATATAAACACGCATATTCTTGCCATATCTATGAATTCATTCTGATCCTCCCATCTCGAAAAGGAAAGTTGCCCCGATGTTGACTATGGCCGAAGCAGACGTCCAACTTGACAATTTCCCAAACCTCTTTTCCCTTGAAGGTAGAGTTGCCGTCGTAACAGGCGGCTCACGGGGAATTGGCTTACATGCTGCCTCTGGGTAAAGTGTTTCCATCCTGGTGGCGAGGCCGTGCTAACGATTCAGGCTTCTGCAAGCAGGCTGCTCCAAGATCTTCATCACCAGCCGCAAAGCCGCAGGTTGCAATGAAGCCGTGGCAGCACTGAATGCGCTTGCGGAGGCCAAAAATCTTAGGGGAAAAGCATTCGCGGTGCCTGCAGATAGCTCTAAAGTTTCCGAAATTGAAATGTTGGTCAAGGAGGTCGGAAAGGAGACGGATCACGTGGGTACGTGTTGAGTGGAGACGTGGAGTCTAGTCAGACCCCGAATGTGCGACGAGGGCTATTCTGACGTGTTTTAAGATATCCTTTTCGCCAACGCGGGTGCGATATGGGGCGCAACGCTGGAGGAAACCGACGAGAAGAATGGATGGGATAAAGTCATGGACATTAATCTCAAGGGTGTCTTTTTTACAGTCCAGAAGTATGTATCCGTCCTCGAGCTTGTCTTAGCTATCCAGGTCCTAGACAAGCCTTTGCTGATGTCCTGGCTTACTGGTATCTAATTGCCCTAGATTCCTCCCCCTACTCCAACACAGCGCCTCCCTCGACTATCCTTCCCGCATTCTGATCACCGCCTCTGTTGCCGGTCTCGCCGTTGGCTCCATCGGGGAGAGAGCCTCGTACTCGTACGCGGCGTCCAAATCCGCCGTCATCCACCTGGCGCGAAATTTGGCCATCGAGCTGGGCCCGCGGCGCATCCTGGTCAACTGCATTGCGCCAGGATTTTTCCCGTCAAAGCTGGCCAACTGGACAATCGAGCAGGCTGGCGGCGTGGAGGCAATGGGGAAACTGAATCCAAACGGGAGGGTGGGCAAGGCCGAGGATATTGCGGGGGTGGTGGTGTTCCTAGCGAGTAGGGCGGGGAGCCATATTAATGCAGACACGATTGTGCTGGACGGAGGTGGGATGGTAGGGCAACCGCTTACGAAGCTGTAAAACGGTGGGGGGAGGTATTATTTGTGATGTGGGAAAGGTCGAATCCTTGGCATTATGAGGATGGTGAGGTATTGTGGATGCCGGACACGGCCTATGGTGTGGCACCGGAGCCGCAGTAGCGATGAGGATACTGGCGAGTAGCTGGCCGTGGACTTGTGGCCTAGTCTCAGAAATGGTCTTTCATCGCTCTATTGCAGGGATAAAAGGGCTGTGGTGATCAACGCGGGCACTTCAAAGCCTCTTTTCTTCTACGTACACCACTGTCGACTGGCCGCCTTGCTCTCCCGCTCCTCCACCATGACTTGATATTTCCCCACCGCCTGCGGTCCACGATCCTGCTCATCGCAGTGCCCGTTGCTTGCTGGCAGCACGAGGAGACCCCTGCCGAGGGCCGTCGCGCGCACCATCCAACGGGCCGGCATCCTCGGCCGCCAAACACCCACCACGCAAGCCAGCGCCTCCCGCCGAGCTCACGCCCGCCATGTCTGGGTCGACAGAGTCGAGCGCGACCGACGTTGACGTCGGCGCCGACACGGATGTGCCGCCCAAGCTGTCGGCACTGTTCCTCATTCGCTTCGACAAGAAGGTCGGGTGCGTCATGCCACGCCTCATACTACCCACGGGCAGCTCCCCAGAGCTACAGCCGTAGCTCGCCATGGCCCAAGCAAGGCAGAGAAGCTGACTCGCGGTCCCGTGCAGATACACAATTGCCTGGAAGCGTAGCGACGTCGACGTGGACCTCGACAACAACGTCGAATTCAAAGCCCTGCCGTCGGGCCTCCACACGCTCGACGAGGACCTTGTCTACTTTGTGCATGACGACTATGCAGGGCTCAGTGCCTTTGCAAAAGGCGACGCTTCGGCCGAGGACCGGAACGCGCAGTTCGTCAGCGTCGGCATCCTCGTTTCCAGAGCATATGGACGCCTAGGGCGGAGCTGGTTGCTGGCCGCGAGGTTACAGCGCCTCGCCGTGGCGCTGGCCGACGATGTCGAGGCTACTGCTGTTCTGGAAGAGTTCTGGGAGGAGCAGAAGGGAGGCGCCGTGCAGAACATTTCGCCGGCGGGATCCCCGAAAGATGCTGCGAGTAAAGGGAAGCAGAGACACAGCAGGGCGAGAGCGCTGAGCGCCATTACGACCATGGTGCCTAGCGGACGCGGTCTCCCGGACTTCCATCCGGCACTGTCGATGCTGAAGTACGTGGATCTCCTTGGGCCGCTGGCATTTAGGCTGCAGCAGGCCGCGTTGTTGCGGAAGAGGATATTGTTCGTGGGCGGGCCGCCCGTGAGGACCGTCTGCGAGTTTGGTACGTCGACCCACCCTCCACACTGTGTCTCAAACTGATGACGATAGTCTACAACTTATCCGTCCTCTCGAGCATACCTCCCCATGCTGCCGAGCTCCTCTCCCCAGACACCGAACCCCTCCTCCGCCTTCCTGCTCTCTTCTCCATCGGCGTCCACGACATCTCCTATCTCGAACAACTCCAAAAACGAAAAGCAAATGGCTCTTCCGGACCCGATGAAGAGCTCCCTGCGCAAGGCTGGGTTGCCTGCACTACCGACGAGATCATAACCAGCAAGAAGAGTCTCTACGACATCGTTGTCGAAATCCCTACCACATATGACGCTCCTCCTACCAAGCGAAAATGGCCTACGATGAAGAATTCCGATGGCGCGCAGATAAAAGCAAGCCAGCGAGACCTGCGGCGCTGGCAGATGCTGCAGCGCGAGCTACGCCGCCACCAGCATCCAGTCGGCGACATCGATGACGATGACGATGACGATGAGCAGCCAGACTCAGACACAGCCGCGCTCCTATCGCGGAAAAAGAGCGCCGACAGCGACCACGACGCACACCTACATCTCTACGATGACACCGTTGTAGAGCCCACGACATGGACGCAACTGGCGTACACAGGCTTTCTTTGGTGGGCTTCCGCGGGCTATACATCGAGCCCCTCGCCCTCTGATCTTGCCCACGATCTTTCGCTGATTGGTGACCTTTCCGACTACGCGTCCTCGCTGCCTACTGCCATCATCGCATACTTCCACCGCTCCACCGCCGAGCTGATACGGAATCTCAATGCACTAGTTGAGCGCTCGGACGATGATGAAGAAAACGAGTACGACGAAGACATGCTGGTGCTGGACGGTGAGGATGTTGGGAGACTGGGTCTTGACATGTGGAGCGAGGCCGACAGAGCGTTTCTGAGCGAATTTGCGGCTATGTGGATGGGGAGAGGGGTCGAGGTTCGGGGGAGGCGGATCGAGTGTTGTGGGGTGGGTGTCCCAGTGTTTTAAAGGTGCGCTGCAGAAGGGTGCGGCTTGTTTTATAGGCGTACGATTATACAAAGGGACGGGCAGCCGGAGGAGTAATTGTCCAGTGCTTGCGTCGAACCGAAGCGATGCACAAGGAAGTGAAAGCACGCATAAATATTTCATGGGGATGGTATATCAAGATGTCTGCACACACTGTTTAGTGCATCAGCTGCAGTCAGACTACGTGACATGCCTTTCTCCCTCCTATTCAATTCAGTTTTCTCCTTGTAAGCAAACAGCTACCCTACTGCAGCATGGGCTCCAAATCCTCCCCAAGCACCCCTTCCATCTCTGTGATCCACCTCTGCACCTCTCTCTCCACACTCTCATCGTCGTCTTCCCTCGCCTCGCTGATAAAGGGCAGCATCTCCGGCAACAGCACCAACCACTCCTCACCTAGTCTCTCCGTGAGCGCCCTCTCGCACTGCGCCGTCGCGAGCCTCGTATGCGCGTCTTCGGAGCGCATGTACTTGAGCAGTATGCTGTTCATCTCGCGGTGCGCATCCGTCGAGGCAGTGGCGCCTGCGAGCGCGGCGATAGCTGGGATTGCCGATTGCGTCGTTGCAGGCGAGGGGACGGTGAGCTGGCTGAGGAGCGGCACGAGGATGGTGACGTAATGTGAGGGAGACTGCCAGAATGCGTCCTGGTCGTGGGTGAAAGATGTGCGGAGCGCGTCGAGGATGGCGGTACGGAGGGGGGAATCAGTAACTTGCTTCGAGAGGGAATTGAGGAGTGTAGCGGCGGGGTCGAGAATGTAGCTCGCATACGTTGTGACGATAGACTAGTTGCGCGTTAGGCACGTGTTGCAGATAGAGAAAATGAGATTTCCACATACCTTGAATTTCTCGAAGAAGGCGGTTGCAAAGTTGTAGAATGTTACCGAGGAGGCTGCTTGGTCGACTAGTTGGACGAAGAATGGACGGAATGTTGCGTCGTTGAGCTTAAGTACCATGGCTATGACGCCCATAACGAGCATCCCTTCGAGCTGCTGAACGTCATCGTCATCATACCCATTATAACCTTCAGCTTCGTCTCTGAGCTTGAATACTTGAAAAAGCAGACTGAAAAGCGTTGAGCACGCCTTGCTGAGTTTAGCTTTTGACTGGCTATCGATTGTGGAGCACATGAGCTCAAGTTGTTCGCGTGCTGCCTGATTTTTGTTAGTAAGAGCAGTGTAGAGAGTTTGTGACAGGTCGAACTTACCTCCGATCCCTGCTCAAGAGCATCTGTCCATGTTGATTGAATGGCGATAAAAATCTCTTGGGCATCTAGAAAACTTGATATTCTTTGATTTAACTGATTTCTCTCCTCGTCACACGAGTCATCGATGTTGGCAACAGCAGACCGTTGCGAGAGCTTCAGTATGGGCACCAAGTAGTCCCGAGAGAACATGAAACCCAGACGCTCAACACCATTGGATAGAAGCGCGTAGACAGCATTGTGAAGAGACTCATTCTCCTCCTCAATGGCAAACCGGAGGTACTCAAAAGCGACAGGCAATACAATAGGAAGAAGTGATATCGCTTCTTCTTCCAAGACATCGATAACCGATGTAAGACAAAGCAGCGAGAGAATACGCGTTTGAATATCTTCACTGGACAGAACGTGAGAACCTGACACCGTCTCTGCGACGGTGGCAACAGCCGATGTGTCTCGCTTGCCGAATCGAGAAATTATGCTATCGATGCAGCTGATCAATATACGCTTGACATCTACCTCGATAGACTGCCGTAAGAGGCTGTCGAGAGTGGGAAGGAATGTCAACAGTGCATCGACTGACGTCTTGTCATTTTGAAGAACAGCACTAGACCGCACTTCGATTGATTTGATTGCTGCAATTTGTACTTCATGATCTTGTCTAGTTAGCAGCAATTCCGCGGATCTGATTAATTCGGCTGTGGGTAAAAGATCAAGGCCTCTACTAAGGACGCCACTACAATCCTGATATAGCTTAGGTTGTTGTTTCACAGCCTTTGAAATACGAATAATAGTCTCAACAATCGTTGCGAAAGTGGCCTCGGTGGCCTGGGCATCTCTCTGAATTCTCCTCTTGAAGGCTTTGCCAACGTGAGTTTTCAACCTATCATCGGAGGCTAGATCGGTGACGGACGAAAGCAGATTGTGGAGGGCTTGCTCCACTTGAATAGGTGCCTTATCACTCAGACTAAATAACGTCTCGGAAATTGTTCTCCGTGGTTTCACTGCATCTTCCACTAGGTCTAGATAACCTCTGAAGGTCTCAAGCGCGGTTGGTGGGTCGAAAACCAGTAACAAGTCGGTGGTAAATCTGCGCTGCGTCTTGCTATTTGGATATCGATCAATGAGCAAGGCAATAATCGCTGGAAGAGAGTCGCTAGGTCCTAGGGTCCGAGCAAGCTCAGAGAACAGCTTCAGCCGCCTGTGTTGTGGAATGTGCTCAAATGCTGCTGTGAAGCTCAAGAGCAAGTCTGCAACTCCGGTCAGGAATTTCTCATGTTTCGATCTCAGCGAAGAGGCCAATTGAGGAATAACACGTGCGATGGTCTGATCGACGACATGAGCAGAATAATCATCATGTTGGCGAAGGAGTGAAGATCCGATGAATGTGAAGATTGGCATCAAGTTGTGTAAGATCATCTCTGGCACCCATGAAGCCAGGTTTGCGATGAGCAACAGGGCAGCATTTTGGATCTGCGGGCTCGTAGAATGACGAATGCAATCAATTAGTAAATCAGGTCTGCATGACTGGATCTCTGAAGTGTCCTCCTCTTCTTTAAGACGGTTGACCATAGGAGTAAGGGAGCTGAAGATAAGGCTTTGAAGGTACACTAAATCTGACCCAGATTGTTGTTTCAGCTGCTGAAGCTCGCCTAGGATAGAAAAGAGACTTCCGAATAAGGCTGTATGTTCCCCAGGGTTGGAACCTTCAATCAACTCTAGGACTAAAGTAAGTCTCCGTAGAGCCCGAGAGATATCGTTGGGGGTCCGGCAGTCTGCTCGCGCCATCTCATTGCGACTAGTCCTTCTCCGTTTCTTCGCTGGAGGACCTTCGGGCATATGGACAGGTGACGACACACTTTCAACAAAAGCGGTGAGCGCCGTAGATTCAAGTCTGATATTACGAAGCGTTTCAAGTGCCCTGCCTCGAGATAGGGTTTCGAGACTCGAATCGCTTTCTTGTAGGGCAAGGTCGAGCAGCTTTTGGCTGACCGCAAGCCGAGCCTCAGAACGCATGGAGGCATAGTTATCAACAAGCCAGTCAAAAGCAACTTCAAGAAGTTGTGACCTTTCCTTATTGACACTGCCAGTAATGACGTCTTGTACAAGTGTTACACTCTCAGCCTCTTTAGGCATAAGGACTGCAAGATGCACACGATCTGCCTCTGTAGACTCAATACCTTCACTGTGGCACTGCCCTGTAATTTCTGCGTTGGATTTGGAGCACCAGTCGCGCAACAACGGCACCAGAGTGTTGCTCCGAACACTAGCCGACATCTTCCCCAGAAACTTAAAGATAGGCAGCAAACGGACGCGCACGGAGAGCAATGGCGATAGAGCTGCGTGGGCGATGAGAAATGTGAGCACGGGGCCCCTTGATGCAGCCTTCAGTCCGTCTTTGGTCTTTTTCACTGAATGTGTCCCTTCGAGCACCTCTTTGACGTGGGTGATGATGAATTGAGCGTCCATCGTGCATTCCTCAAGGACAGGTACGAGAACAGTGGAGAGAAACTCTGAAGTTTGATCCCTAGTTAATCGCGCTTTCGCGACATCTTTGTCATAAAGGCTGACGAAAACCGTAGTTCCATTTCGATGAATCGCGGTCGCAAGTGTAGAGATGCAAGTTGCTGCTGATCGACGAACAGCTGAGGAAGAATCCGTGAGCGCGACCAGCACGTATGGAATTAACTGTTGGGAATCTGTTGGCTTGTCACTATCTTTAATGAGAAAAGTGACCGCGCGGAGTGCCGCAGCTCGAGCTGCAACGGACGAAGAGCTGCACCAAGTTCTTATAAGGAAACTAAGGAAAATAGGCCTTTTGAAAGCAAGTTTCTGTTGCAGCGAATCTGCGTCCAAAAACTGACGGGTGCCTTGCAACAAGACTGCTTTTTCGAACGACGCGATGATAGCTGGGAATGACATCGAACTCGCATCTAGAAAGCTTGCTTCTGGGATTTCCGCGGGCAAAAGAGCAGATATGTCATCAGCTTGCTCTTGGTCTGCATAATGCATATCTTCGTCCTCGTCCGCATCCTCAACCCTATTAGCGTAGCCGTTCCTCATAGGTAGCCCAATGGTTAAACCAAGAGATTCCAGATCGATGCTGTTCTCTGTTGCAACGGACTGAAGAACACGAGCTGTCGAAGGGGTATCGCTTAGTTGTGACACATAATCGATGAAATGACTATGTTGAGGCAAGCCATGCTGGGTAGTTGTAAGTGACTGAAGAAGGGCTGACACCGCTACGGATGCTTGCGGCTCGTCGAGCAGATTTGCTTCAATGAGTTCCCGAAACGATTGCTGGCTAGCCCGAGAGACAGTGAGTGTCCTGACCGCATCTAACGCACAACCAAGTGCAAGGCGGCCAACACGACATTTGGTCGAAACTGATAACAGTGTCCCGCTTAGATTTGGAATCTTCAGTAACTTCTTGCTGACTGCTCGGGGAAGTTGCACTTGCAGCCTCTCCTCTGCCACGATTGCCAGGCATATTAGGCAGGCGTCCAGAGTTTCCTCACTCTGGCTCAGAATGACCGCTTCCATAATTGAGTCTAAAACTTTGTCTTCTAGAGCAGCCTTCGTAGCTAGCACAATCACGATCATGTAACAAGCCGTGACAGCATCAGCTCCGTTTGAGGCCCTCATACACGTGTTCAGGACCCTGAGAAGCCGTACAAGCAACTCCTCAGTCTGTTGTTGTTTCACCTCTTTGCGTGCCGAGTTCTGGGCCAGAATTTCATTGACTGTCTGCGTGGTAACACCAGACCAGAAGGCAAGCAGGGTAGGACCTTGGTAGCCAGCCTGCAGTACTTTGGCCGTATAATTCTGCAGCGCATCGAAAAACACAGGCGTATTCATCGCTGTGTAAGTCAAAGTTCGTCTGGGCGGATTTGTAGGCGATTGGATATAAGGGTGGAGGAATCGAAGCGAGGGTGGTGGATTCGGAGGCAATATTGAGAGCAGGGCAAGGAACTGCGGGGTATTATGATATGGAAGGTACGTCAAAACAAGACATTCAGTGTTGTATTCATGTACTCTGCCAACCGTTAGTCATAATAGAACATGCTCTATTCATCCTGCCTACCGAAATCTTCGAACGAGCCACTCCAGCGCCTTTTCGGCGGGCTTCAAAAGTAACCGTGGACCAACCATGGTGATAAAAGTCTCCAACACTCCATCCAATTTCTCGTTTTCTTTCTGGTTCATCTGTGTCCTGTCTTCTGCTTTGCTCTGTTCGCTAAACAAAGTTCTTGAAAACTTCAAGAATCGTGAATCCAGCGCGCAGAGGTCTTGGTAGCCGTCATAGCAAATCAAGTAGATGTTATCAAAGGATTGGGATGCCGCAATCTTGGGTTCAAAGAGTAGCGACTTTCCGTGTGCGAGCTTTTGCGCCTTCAGGTCCAACTGGTGTGTGCTCGTGGCCGCGATGGCCGCAAGCTGTTTCTGGAGAGATGTCATGTCGTGTGATGCGCAGTGACACTACGAGCTTTGCGCAAGATGTAAAGGCGTCTCAGGACCCATCCGAAGCCTATCAAGCCCGAGAGAGTTGTGGTGGGGCGGCGGCGAGTGTGTGCAAAAGACCGTAGACCAGATGTTGAAAACCAACGAAATTTCGAAAACGCCAAGATTTCGGAGGGTCCGTGTCACCTCCGAGAGCCCTACATCGTCGCCTGCCTTCATCTTCATCATCATTTACAGTTTTATCAGCACTACTAAGCTCTCTTAGGCGTCCGATATGGACCGCAACATCCCCAAATTTGCTAGCTTTCGGCCCAAGCCCAAGGAAAGCTCAGCGCCTGTGAAACGCTACCAGCAACCTGAAGTGCGAACTAGACTAGAAAAGACATCCAGCAAGAGACCGCGAGAAGATAGAGAGGTGTCGGTAGCAGAGGACTCGCACTCGAAGCTATATTACATTGACCGGCGAGGCGATCCTGACATTGTAAGGTATGGAACTTCTAACTGGTACGAGGTTCCTGCTTATCGGCGGTCCGGCTACGGCCACGTGCTTGGACTGCCTCTTCATGAAAAGATAGATCGTGAGCTTTCCACGCATAAAGAAATCATCATAACTTCCTCACTTGACCACCGTCCGGAACGGCCTCTCAAGCGCAAGCATATCAGCAGGGAGCGCAGTAGAACCCTTCGCTTCATCCATCGAAAAGACGTAGAACAGGATGATATAAATAGCGATTTTATTGCTCTATCCGTAAATGGTACAAGAAATCGTGGGAGCGAGGAGTACGAGGTCGACTATCGTGGATTGCGTGATTCAGATGCCGACAAACCTTCCGATCCAGACGTGGAATATGAATTCGAGACTATCGTGGATCCTATTGATGCTAAGATTATAGCCCGCAATTCAGAATTAGTGCACAAGACGAGAGAGGAGCCACGTAATGTGCAGGCATGGCTCGATCTTATTGAGCACCAGGAAGCCATGGCTAAGATCGGCCGCTCGTCGATAAAACGACCACATCTGGCTGACATTCGAGTCTCCATATGTGAACAAGCCTTGAAGAAGATTGGCAGCGATGAAGACAGCCAAATTAAACTCAACGCTGCCATGATGACTGAAGCTGTTCATCTTTGGAACGAGAGGCCGATAGTGAGGATGTGGACTGATATTCTGGACAAATTTCCGCAGAGTACAGACCTATGGACACAGCTCTTAAATTTTGTACAATCGCACACATACACTTTCAAATATGAAAGCTGCAAAGAGACGTTTATCAAATGCATGCGCAAACTTCCGGTCAGCTCAAAAGGTGTTGACGATGGCTTTTCACTCTACATTCTAGTTCGCCTGACATCCATGATTCATCAAAGCGGCTACCAAGAACTAGCGCTGGCTATATGGCAAGCTATACTCGAGTTTCATCTGTTCAAGCCATCCGCTGCTGACGCAGCATCTCTCGAAGTGATGGAGCAGTTGAAAGACTTTTGGGACGCTGAAATGCCAAGAATAGGTGAACCAGATGCGAAAGGGTGGTGTCACACCAGCGTTTATGATATCCCGTCTACAGCTTCGAGAGCTCCTGGCCTTTTCCAAAGAGTAGCTGTAAATGGTGATATTGAAAATTTTGCACAACAGGAGGAAGACTCGGTTTCCAAGTTACGGTATCCGGGACGCACAACCGAGGAATATGTCGATGAGGATGATCCCTTTCATTTAATTCTATTCTCAGACATTGAAGAATTTGTCAGGATTCTACCTGAAGCTACACCAAAGACTGCAGTACTTGCATCTTTCCTTCGTTTCTGTCAACTGCCTCCGCTCATGGTTTACGACGGGCTAGACGAGAGATATATTCTGGATCCTATCTTACATTATAATGTAATGGAAACCTCGTCGCGGCACGGAAATGCGGATAGTTTCAGACACCTCGTCCAGAAATATGGAAATTGTCCGCTAAAAAGGTTTCAAGTCACTACCGAGCTATTTTTCGACAGCTGTTTCCCCGAAAAGAGCGTCATAGTCGACATAAACTTTGTAAGGCGAGTTCTGAAGCTTCTCGTTAATAAGACAAACTACGAGGAATCAGTGGGCGAATATCTTCTCGCGCTAGAGTCCAAATACTTTCCCAACGAGGCGTGTAAAACTGCAAAGCGGTTACTGGAAGCGCGCCGTACAAGCTATTGCCTTTGGAATGCGTATGGTTTAGTAGAATCATGCCGAGGAAACTCCGCCAAAGCAGACCAAGTGTTCAGCGCTGCTTTGTCAATGCAGAAAGAAGACGCCCCTCTTACGAGTGCGGGAAGTCTCGAGCTCTTTTATAACTGGGTATGGCACTCGTTACACAACGGAGACCAGAGAACAGCATTGTGGCGGCTTGTTTCTCCCTTAGGAAAAACCATGGAAATACCCACTGGCTCTGACGAAGGCCCAGACTCTGCAGATCTACTTCGCGCACGGAGATGCTTCAGTGACACTAGCGAGCGAGCGCTTTTAAATAAAGACTTTTACTCGGCTACTACATGCACGTCTCTCCTCGCTTTCCTGTCGTATCTATCAAGCGAGAAGAATCCAGAAAACGCCATGGGCGTTTTTGATCGCATGTCTGGTTGGTTCTCGAGTCACAATCTATCACAAAGCCCCGCGGCAGAGCGCCATGCACAGTATATTGCCCAGTTTCTTACGTATCATGCTATCCATGCGCCTATCGTCAAGCCGTCACTGCTACGGGTGTCTCTCGAACCTCTAATAGTCCAGTTTCCCAACAACACCATTCTCTTGTCTATATATGCTGCAAATGAATCACGCTTCTCTATCGATGACCGGGTGAGAAAAGTTTTATACGAAAAAGTTCTCACAAATGAAAAGAACCTTAGCATCATAGGTTGGACCTTTGCATTGCACTATGAAATGCTGAGAAGTGAGATTGCTGGGACAACATACTCCATCCGCGCTCTTTGGAACCGAGCAGAGGACGATGTTGCGGCGCATTGTCCTGCACTCTGGAAAAAGCATGTTCTTTTTGAGCTGGAGGCTGCGCGTAAACAGCTGAACCTAGCGCGTAAGGGGCGCAGAGCTGACAATGTGATCAAGGAATCGAGAGAGAGAGTTCGGGAAACGTTTCTAAAAGGCTTCACACAATTACCATGGTGCAAAGAGTACATTATGATGGGTTTCACTCTTTTGGGAACTGAGTTCCTAAGCGAAGACGAGCTAAGACAACTTTACCATGCTATGGTGAATAGAGAGATGCGACTCTATATGGAGTTGGGGGACAAGGTTATACCACATTAATATATAAACGGTTTGCAATGTTCTATTCCTAATCCTGTATTAAATCTAAAACGCGCATCTCTCAAAAGCACCGTTATAGGAGAAGCAGAATTGCTCTCTACGTAAATGAAATGGACGTACAAAAGGGGTAATGGGCACTGATAACGCCGTCGCATCAACACACCTAACAATAGAGGTTAGTAGTTGAAATATATCATAAAGGCCACATATAGACTCATACGCCTTTTTGTTGGTCTGCAATGGGTGCTTTGCATGGTTCTTAGTTTTGATTTTATGATGCCCCTTGGTTGAATCAGAAAACACCATAGACTCGTTGTAAGTTTTGTTATGTCTCGTAGCAGCTTAAAAAAGAGCCCGATTTGAAGGTAGACGCTGTCACGTGATGCTGGAGCCTGAAGTGCTCGAGGGCCTCTTCACATAACACCCTCTTCCCCTTCATTCCACTAACGAATTATCCATTGATATCAATTATCCTCGTGCATCCAAAATCTAGGCTCTACCGACTAGGCATCTACATTCCCGACGCGCTCCCCCTCCCCAGGTCAGAAAACCACGCCAAATCAAAATATACTGGTCTCGCAAAAACCACAAAGATAGGAGCTAGTGTAAGCTTTGGAGCGGTGGTTATCGTAAGGGCTGTGACTGCATATATGGCTGGAAAACAAAAATGTAACAGGCGGAGAGTAGAGGGAACTTCAAATGCTAAGCAGGGTGAGATTGCATTCGTACGCGGGCTAACGACAGCAGACACTTTAACGAGACTAAGTAATATACGTAATTAGTGAAGAACAAAGGCTAATGGCACCGAAAGTTCCACCCAAAGGAGGTAAGTAGCCTCGATTTGCCAGTATGATGCAGCTTTAACTCCAGCAGGTCATAAATGCAGTAAATGCTCCGTAAATCCATCAAACGATTGAAACCATACAGAGGACCGTTCCAATCGTGAGGGAATTAAGCAAACTCCGACCCACGGAGTAGATCGATGGTTGTAAGCACCCATCGACCAGACGCCGCCATTTGGCTGTCACAAGCATTAAGGTTGGGAAAGGCGCCTGGTAGACTGTCGGTGAATTGAAACAATTCGGATCTCGCCATCTCTACTACTGGAGGCAAAAATCCTCCATGTCAAACTTATGGTTTTGGAGATATTCGCAAGCTGTCTGGTACCCACCCCTCGCTGAGGCATTCTGCCAGTATTTTTCGATTAAAGCACCGTTCAGCTGAGTGATTTACAACTAGAAACACTAAGTGAGAGCTTCTGTATGAGAGGATACATGTACAGGTCGCTATGAAGAGGCTTTCATGAACAAACCAGGGGTTTTTGAAATTCTCAGAGTATACTATTGCTCTCAAGCACTAAGATGCACCGCCATGAGCGATTCCATACTCGATTATCTCGCTAAAGTCATGAGTCGCAAATGGGAAAATTTTAAGTATCTGAAACCTGAATGTGTCTTGACTAATACTTCCGTGGAGGATCCTATATGATTGTTGTTACTAGACATATTTAGACATATGCTTGAGGATGACATGGTAATTTTGGGCTCTAACCAGGCTCTCTAAGCAAATCATTTCATGGAGTATTGAAAAGCTTCGAATCTACCTAGAAAAGAGCAGGTCACCAAGATTGTAGATTTGTTGGGTGGAACGGCCACTTAGGATGAAGTGCAAATTGGTACACTAGACCGCCATAGAAGATTCGTCAGCTTTTATCTGGAGACTGAATTTACCAATGGAATAATAATCGAGGGATGACAGTCCAAGTGTTTCCCTTTGCACAGCTTTGCGATTGCTCAGCTGCACAAACGTCAGACTCAACAGCATCTATTAGCCACTTGGCTCCACTCTGCAAAAAGGACTTCTGTCTACTCTATTACAATCATACTACCCGTAATTACAGACGGTATACTTACTATAGATGATGATTTTAAGTTCTTCCCTTGCGAACGCAGTGTGATATTGTCTTGATAAAAAAACTAATCAAGGTGATTGAAATCATGTCTAGAGGAGTTAGCTTCAAAATCGAGAATCCTCACCGGCTCCCAATGCCAGAATTGAATTTAATGTTCTGGTCGAGGAGTTTCCTGAGCGGAAAGGGCCATAGAATAGATCGCTGGAATACCATGGACATCGTAAAGAAGGCGATGAAGAAATTGATTTTTTTTTCGCAACATCGAGAGGAGCTGTTCCATTGCCGGTACTCTACGAGGGTTACCTTGTTAATAACGAGGATAGATACCCAAGCGATCTGAGGTACGACACTAGCATCGAAGAGCGCCATATCAACGAGGTATTCAAGCACGACTTTAAGGTACCTTGAATGTAGGAAAGGCTTAGTAAGAGTAATATGGCTCCAAATGCCTAGTAACTGGGACTTCCGACAAATGTTTAAAGAAGAATCCTGTTTGAATGGGGGCTTTGATATGTGAAAAGTAGATTTAGCGCTTCAAGTAGCTTAGAACATGAAGTTCAAAGCTCTTTTAACTCATATTAAGAAGCAGTAGTAGAGGTAAAATTGATTCTTGCATTGCAGAGTATATTGCCCGATCTCTACTACTAAGTAATGTCAGTACTCGCTGAAATACTTTGTCTAGTAGTGATTTGCGCGTATCGTTTAAGGAACTCAATAATATTCAGTATGTGCTGCTAAAATACCTAATCTAGCTAGTAGTTGCATGTGCGGGCAATCATACTGCCTTTGCTGTTCTATTTACCCAGAGCTTTATCAACCCCAATGAGCTATTCGCAAAAATACACAACTATTTGTCGTACCTTTTCTGTCGGATCTATAGTATGCGAATGCAGCTCTCACATTACCACATACCTATCAAACGTTGGTTGTTGACACCCTGGTCCATCAATCAATTTAGATGCACGCCACGTCGATAAATTGTGTGTGACCCTAACACCATTACGTTGGGTTACAAAGATCAATCTCGAAGCCGCATCGCAAGTCTTGGAGGTAACGGCAGTTGTACACGGCCCCACACCGATTAGAAAGAAACCTATTGTCTGGAATTCAACACTACCTTTCTCATTGACTTTGTACTTCAGGTCGTCAATCACCTTTTTCTGCTGTTCTTGTGCGAGCATACCGTGTGAACAATGCAAATGTTGTTTCTTCCCGTTCTGATCTTGATTGGCGTCTCGCAGGCGCAGGTTGCGCATATGATGCGGTTCGCGTGTTCGCAGCTCACCGTAGAGCGATTGGATCCTTTGGTCAACCCCGGTGTGGTTGGGACACCACACACACACCAGATTGTGTACGCGACGCGATATGTACTACATTTTTCGATGACTTATGAAACAGGGGTGGCAACTCTTTCAAACCGGAAATGAAACCCGTAGAATATGATTTAGTGTCGAAATCTACATGTACAAGCTGCACATTCAGCGAGGTATGCAAGTTACACTCATAGTCCTTATAATGCAATAGCTCAGGATTGTATTAACACTTTATAGGACTTCAGGTATTCTGCGCACACTCTGTGTTAAGAACACTAACGGCTAACACTACACGGCAATTACTGGACTGCCGTATTGTATTTCCGCGCTCGCAATGGTACCTACAAACGGGTCAGACAGGTTTCAAATGCAGGGCTTAATCAAGACGGGGGTCATACTGTGTATTATATCCCCCCATATGACGGTGTGAGCAATGTGACAGCTTTCGCCCCGGTCTGCACCATCACCTCCTCACATCCCTCAAATAAGACTGACAGAAGACAGGGCTTTCGAATGCTTGCTGGTAATCCAATGCTCCGGAATACTACGGGAGAATCCCGTGGTATCTGCCACCGCTGCATGTTCAAAAACCAGACTCCCTTCGGTGGGGCACCATGCACAGGGAACGACACAACACATCTCCCTGACCACCAGTGCGAAGGTGGGATTCGTACACAAGGTAATTTCTTCACTTTGGTCCTGCATGATATGATTTAACCCTAGTATAAGTGACGTTTCCTACTTGCTGGGACGGTGTGAACCTCGACTCGCCGGATCATCAATCTCATGTCGCCTATGCTACTATACCTTTTGAGCCTTATGCAGATCCTGTCATAGAACGCCCTTACACACCTAGCCAGGAACGTGGCAAATGCCCGGAAGCATTTCCCGTTCATCTTCCTCAACTGATGTACGAAGTGATATTTGATACTACAGAATTCAATGACGAAGGATTGTGGCCGGAAGATGGAAGCCAGCCATTCGTTTTTAGCATGGGTGACGCGTAAGTCCAACATTCTTAGGTTTTTGAACGAGCTAAGTGAGTCAGAACTGGTCACGGCAACCATGGCGATTACATGTTTGGCTGGAAGGGTAATAGTTTGCAGAGAGCACTGGATGCTAGGTGTGATAATGATAAATGCAAAGAACTAAAGAGACAAACGGATGAGGACGCTAAGAAGTGCAAGATCGCTCAGACCGCAGTAGAAGATGTGGGGAATGATAGCTGTGAGGTAATCTGCGTCCCTCATCTAAGTAATCGCTAATGGGAATACAGGGCTTGAAACTCTACCGGGCGGTGTGGAGATCAATAATGATATCGCAATATGAGATACATGTTGGCTACAATGTAGACTTATATGTGAAGATGTATTTGCTATGTAGCTAAACTTCACACTATTTTGGCAGCTGTTATTTTGACACCTCTATTACTTCCAACAAAGAATGATTCCTCAAGAAGAAACCCGAATTTATGGATAGAAAAATCGAATTGCACCTCCTGTGAGCACTAATATCATAGATTTTCTCTTTTCAAGAAGGCACTACTCCGGGGCGCTGGCAGAGACTTGTATATCAGGAATTCGAAGAGGGGAATTCCAATGAAACATCATGAGAGTATGTGTAAATTGCTTGGTGAAGTATTAATGTCGCGAAACATTATTCTCCATCTGAAGAGCAACAAATAATTTGAACATTGTAATACGAGTTTCACTTCAATTCCATTGTGTATACACATACTGAAACAAGATCTTATTTATATAGCAATCCACGCTCTAAACAATGTCTCTGGCTTGATAATGCCATTCAATTATCCCCAAATTTTGAATCTTTCCATGCAAAGTGCACAGCTAACTAACGATCCCGCAACAAGTGATATACGATCACAATGTCCAGCCTTGGTGATCTGCGGAAGCGCATAGCCGCTGCTATTGAAGAGGCACGTCATCAAAACATCAATTTAGCAGACCTAATTCCAGATGAGGTGCAGGAACACCTTAAAATAGGTTATAATACGGCGGAAAACTATATTGTCGAGATCGAGGAGCGTGAAAAGATCTCCAAGGAAAAAATCATAACACTAGAGCAAGAACTTGAGACTTCTAAACAGGCTGTTCAAAATATTCCAGATGATCACAAGCAGCGAAAAATAGATCTTGACCAAGCACACCATGCGACTGAGTTTTACAAAAAACTGCAAATCGCAGCCGAAGAGCGCGCCGATCGATTTAAAAAAAAGTACGAGGAGGCACTAGACCAAATCAAAGATTCTCAAGAAACTGAACAGAAAAATAAGCGCTTCGAGACAGAGAATACTCAACTGAGGATGTCCCTTCTGAAATCGACGGAAGAGAACAGCGCATTAATGGACAAGTTAGACGCTGAAAAAGACGTGCACCTGAAACGACTCGAAGCTAAGGAAAACCAGTTGATGGACTTGGAGAAAGTGCTCAAGAAAACTGAATCTCAGTTCAATGTGCTCAGTCATGATAATCTAGCCCTAGAAGGGCATCTATCAGGCCTATTCATCGATTTGGACGAAGAAACAACGAACACAGCGGCAGCCCTTAACAAAACAACAAACCGTCTCAATGCTACATTGCTTCTTCGTAATGCCACTTTCTCAGAGATCGAGCCTCTGCGCCGCTTCTATGGTCACGCTCATGTTATTCTTATCATCTACCAGAAGATATTCCGACAATTGCTCAACACCACAGACTCCTCGGCATATGAGTTTCCGGATATGATCCCGGCGACCTTGAAAGCCGCTTCGAAGGAGCTAGAAGCATTCACTATCATGCGACGCACATTCATGGATGCGGGCCTGGAACAGGAAGAATTCCGTAGACAGCTTGACACGCTCGCTGAATACGGAATAATCATGTTACACAGTCTTGAATCCATTGCAGTTGATGTTGAACAGTTCCTCAAACAACTTTGCCGTAGACCGGAGATTTTGCAGCTGCTGAAGTTCAAGTTTCCTAAGAAACATGACTTTTCTTGGATTTCGAAGAAGCGCTAGCCTTGCAATTAAACCTATGAATAATTCAGGTACGAAAGATAGTAGTGAGAGTGGCTTAAGTGATTGCCGTTAATGCTTTGTTAGTATAATGTTCAATTTATCTTCGTACTTAATTTTCATACTTCATTTTCAATGCCTACATATTCCATCCAAATCTGCTTGAAATGTGCATACGCAACGCCATTAAGTTTTAACTTCGTATATGAAAAGATCTATTTTAACTTATTCTACCCAAGGTCATAGAGTATCAAGTCCGCTATAAATACAACCCAACGCATCAACGATCGATTATGGATGTAGGTCACAACAAGAGTCCCATATCAGTTATGTTCAAGCGCAAATTCTTCTTGGCGATTGAAGGGGACAAGGTATCTTGTAGCAGCCGTTTCGTTGAAGAGGAGCCAGAGGTCGTCATCGAAAATGGCTTTGAGGAAGAATATGAGCCAATGGGCGTCATTGACAGTGACTCTGAAGAAGATTACGAGGCACCAGCTAACGATGATAATAACGATGATAATGACGATGATAGCGATGATGGCGGTAGCGAGCACGAAGAACAGCCTCTCCAATTAAGGAAGCGTAGCAGGGCCAAAACCGCGGCCGCCAAAAAGATGCAAAAAGAGGCTCAAGATAGAGAATTTCAGGCGCAAATTGAGTTCCTAGTCATTCTTCGCGACAACAACCAGCCTGACTCGTTTGGCACAAATTCAATTACTACTGGCCCACTTTGCCCGGGAGAGGTTGCCGCAGCCTACAATGAGAGGCATGGAACTACAATCACTGCTCATAATATTATGAGTCGCTATTACAGACATCGACATAAGATGAGAACCTGGCACCCCAACTATCCCGAGACAATTCGGTACGCAGAAAAAGAAGGCGTGCTGAGAAAGCGTAAATCTCGGGCCAATCCCTCATTAATCAGGAAAAGTGTTTCGAAAGATACAATAAGTAAGTTAAAGGATGTAGATGATGATTGGTTGCGCAATTGGAATACTATGTATCTGGAACGGTGGCTGGGGCCTAGGGATTCTACGTATCGACACTAGATCCTCTCAACCCTCTCATAAACTGAAGCTAACTATTATCTTTTTCACTGGTGTTTGTTGAGGATGAATATAAAAACTGCGCTACATCCGGTAAGGTAAGTCCCTACATTGCGGTGTAGCGAGTCATTTTTACGAAAAGATGTCTTAATTCCTTCCTCTATAGATGTTTCGAGATTTGCTTAATAAATAAATATCTTATTACTATTAAACTCTAAGATCCTATTTTCTCGTAAGGTTCCTTTTTGTGATTGTCGTACTAGTTGACGATTCGTTAACGCTGTGAATTGTGCTCTTAGTGATATCCCCTATTTTCTCGCGATAGATAGGATCTTAACTGATTTCAAATATCGAAGGAAAATACTCAATTACAAGAAAAACAATTTTGTATGTTAAAAGTATAGTTTAACAAGATTAAGACGGTTGTTATGGACTGGGCAGTGCCCAGTCCTAAGTCAGTACGGAGAAGGTACGGAGGTGACACAGAGCAAGCAATATAAGTATATATAGAGGATCGATGAGAGAAAGCCTCTATCTCTCTTTCGTAGATATTTCATATCCAATCGAAAAGATCTTGAATCGCAACAGTTTCCGATAATTTCGCCGTTGGCTAATTCGCCACTAAAATCCTTTAATATTTTAGTAAAAATGTATCAAGCACCAGCTCAGATGTGCCAAGGTCTGGCAGAGCTCCAATGGCCGCTCCCCATGTCTATCTACTAAACTCGTCGTCATATACGGGATACTAACCAGTGCGGCGGGCATCGTCTAGGGTACCATATCTTTAAGCAGTAGTTATAGTCTCATACTACTAGGGCCTAGATCTAGAGCGAGTTGTTTATCACTATCTATTATATCGGGATTATCTATTTAAGTCTACTAGTCCATCCGTGACATACGAAGTATAAGGTTTGTTCTTCTTCTTAAATTACTTATTACCTAATATTTCCATTCTCCCCTTTATACGTGGGCTTATTAGAGTATGTAATATCCTACCGTATAATCATCTTTAACGCCTTCTACTAAGTCTTTAGTTAGTACTTACTACTACAAATATAGGCTGATACCTCTAGAGATTCCTAAGAGTTATAAGAGTATAGAGCATTATAGTAGCGAGGAGATATGTATATACCTAAACGTCTTAGCTGACTGCCAAAACATCGATTTACTAAGAAGATATTTTTCAATTAACACTTGCTACAAGCTAGGAATCTATATATTAAATTAAGGTAGACTACTACTGTTGGAACCATTAGATTCCTATGGTGTTGGGATCATCATATCCCTGTGACGTCAACACCATGTCTCGTGGTCCCATTCTTTCACCCCCTTCTTTCGCTCCCTTCCTCGCTATGACTCATCGCGCTCACGCGCCATGGCCCATAGCGCTCCATGCGTTGCCAAAGGAATCGCGTCTTCGTGTATATAAACTCCTCCATAGTTCTCTCTATAGAATCAATCGTCTTCTCTCATACAAAGTTATTGCAGCTGCAGGACGATTCAACCCGTGCACCTATTGCCATGCCAACAACTACTAGTAGGATAATTAAATCATAGAAGCATATAGTGTATGACCTGGACTTACTAGTTCGATATAATAAAGATTCTAGACGCGAGGAACCATTAAAACGAGAGTCGTCAGGCCTTACATAATGCAAGTTGGTACGATGTATTAGTTAACCTAGAAGTCACCAGCTAAGTTAGAAAAACGCCGGTAAATAATATATCAATGAATAATATAGGTAAATGATCTACTTCTAGATATACAGCTTTGCATATTTAAAGGAGGACACATGCGCTATCCACCTTGGGAATCGAATCTTGCGTACTCTATTGGAATACGTTGTTGTAGTTGAATGAAGGGGTGCCATTGTCAGTCCACGCATATTCAGATATCAGGTCACAGATCTCCTTTGGAATGATGTGTAGCTGTGACTGCTTCTGCCGATGTAAATCGGAAAAATTGGCAAAGAGAAGGCTAGGGGGTCCAAAGGATGACTTTAGAAACCGCGGCTCTCCATGGTTGAGTTCTCTTTGTCTTTGATGTAGTTACGCTCATTCAGACCATTGCTATAATGACAGTACTTTTGTCGACCCCGCCGCTGTTTCTGGTAAGTGCAATTCAATTTGGACAGCAAAGTGGCATACCGATCTCAGAAATACTTTGGAGATGCCGAGCTGTAGCTTGAATTTTCGATGTCTTTTAGCAAGGAATGGAAGTGAAAAGGAAGTGGAACCGAGATTGAAGATGAAGATATAGTCCTATTTGTAGGCAAATTGGAGAGGCGTAAAGTGAGTGGGATGAAGTCACAGCGCGGGGTCTTGCACAGTCACGCCGTTACTTCGCCGCTCTCGGGCATCCGTCTTTTTGCCCTGCGGAAACACCATCTCTAGGCATATTTCCACGGCTCAGACACGAAATTTGCTGCTCAACTATCTGCTATTCGCTCTGTGGAAACGTATCCTGCATTATTGTGACTCTGCGGATCTCTGTGTGTCTCGTGGGCAGTCATGCTGCCTTTGATATCGCGTGACAAAGCTCTCACCAAATAGAATGAATCAACATACGGAAGGATTTCAAGTAGGACATGACCGTGAGACTCAATTTATTAGCTCCTTTCCGGGGCATATCATGAGTCAGGCGTGCCAATCTCCTCTGTAAGCAACCGAGGAGAAGAAAATTCATACAGGCCTAGGTATCCTATCTCTCGTAGTCATGCAACCTCAAGCGGATCCCTTCATTGGGTTATAATCTCTTGTGGTGTTTTCTAGGTCAACTCATTGGGTATTACAAAATTAGAAGTAAGAACCATGCAAAGCACCCTTTACAGACTAAAAAAAGGCGTAAAAAAGATAACTACTAGTACTTAACTCGTAAACTAATAATTAATAATAATAAGAGTTATGTAGACTAAGTGAATATAGTTATAATAGAGTAGTACGTATAAATTATAAGTTACCTAATTTCCTCCTTATCCTAATGAAGTTAATATAATATAATAGCTCCTTTATAAGAGGTGAGGGCATAGGCGGCTACCTCTCTAAGAACTATAGTTCTCTTAGAGAGTTGAGCCTGCTGCTTACGCTCTTCTCTATATAAAAGCCAGCTTCTATACTGTTATATGGAACACGCAATATCTAACTCTTCTACAAAGAAGAAAGAATATGGCGTGGATGCACTACGTCTTTTATAGGGCGAAGATTGGCAGTCGACCCCCCTACTTAGGATGATAGTGCATCCCTCCATGGACGAGGACAGGATGTCTCACGAAGGTAGAAGGCGCTAGGATAGTTATGTACTTATTTTAATATAAAAAATTTACACTGAAAAGCTCATGTGACCACCT
>Ga0247757_10000295_pt1 | contig 41862 bp, 43 predicted proteins | sample UWRJL126311R4_FD_180929 | JGI IMG/M metagenome (GOLD analysis project Ga0247757, IMG submission 180929) | Plant litter microbial communities from Arlington Agricultural Research Station in Wisconsin, United States - UWRJ-L126-311R-4 | ecosystem: Environmental > Terrestrial > Plant litter >... | reverse complement strand
GCTCACACTAGGTCACGAGCCGGCGCGGGATCACCCCGTCACGCAGGATCTCCTGCTCGCCGTAGATGTCGTCGAGGTACATCTCCAGCGCCTGCACCCGCTGCCGAATCCCACGCTCCAGCCGGGTCCACTCGGCGGCGGAGATGACGCGCGGCACCAGGTCGAGCGGGAAGGGCCGTTCCTGCCCGGACAGCGAGAAGGTGATGCCCTGGTCGATGAACGCACGACCCAGCGCCTCGGCGCGGGCCTCGAGGTCGCCGACGTCCGAGGGCGCCAGCTCGGCGTGGATGCTCTTGTACGGCCCGCGCACGTTGCCGGTGGCGTCGAACATCTCGTCGAACGCCTGGGCGTAGGTGCCCAGTTTGTTGTAGCCGCCGAAGATGCCTTCGTGCCGTTTGACCGATTTGGCGCTGCTCCGTGTGGTTCGTGCGGTTTCTGTCGGCAAAAGACTCGCGCTCCTCCCGTAGACCGGCGTGCCTACGCATGCCATGCTGCAGCATCTAAGCCGTTTCGGCAGGCCAGTGGGTTCCGCTTTGGTCGATTCCGTCGCCCGCTGCTAACCTGAACAGTCGCTGCTCCCCGGGAGCGCGCCCGAGACTCAACCCAACCAGCCGAGATTGCCGAAGGAATACACGCGTGGCCAACATCAAGTCGCAGGAGAAGCGGAACCGCACCAACGAGCGCCGCAGACTGCGCAACAAGTCGGTGAAGTCGTCGCTTCACACGGCGGTTCGCGGCTTCCGTGCAGCGGTCGAAACCGGTGACAAGGACAAGGCCGGCGAGCTGCTGGCCGCCACCAGCCGCAAGCTGGACAAGGCCGCCAGCAAGGGCGTCATCCACAAGAACCAGGCTGCCAACCGCAAGTCTGCGCTGGCCAAGGCCCTCAACAAGATCTGAGCGACGCTCAGTCGCTGACCAGCGACGCCACTGTGCGCACCGCGTTCTCCAGCGCATAGTCGGCGTCGGCTGCAGCACCTTTCACATCCGCGTTCAGGGCGGCCACCAGGCGCAGCGCCTCGGCCACCGAATCACGCGACCATCGCCGCGACTGCTTCTGCGCTTTCTGGATGCGCCATGGCGGCATGCCGAGTTCTCCGGCCAGCCGGTAGGGATCCCCCGACAGCGGCGCGATCAGCGCGATCGTGTGCACCGCCTCGGCGAGCGCATCAGCCAGGACGACGTGCGGCTCACCGGCCATCATGGCCCACCGCAGCGCCTCGGCTGCCCCCGCGACATCCCCCGCGACGGCCTTGTCGGCGATGTCGAAGCCCTTCACCTCGGCTTTGCCGGAGTGGTAGCGACGCACCGCGGCCGCGTCCACGGCGCCGCCGGTGTCGGCGACCAGCTGCGAGCACGCCGACGCGAGCTCCCGCAGGTCGGAGCCGATCGCGTCGATCACCGCGGTGACCGTGTCGTCGTCGACCTTCATGCGCAGCGCACGGAATTCCTTGCGGACGAAGTCGGCCCGCTCCCCGGCCTTGGTGATGCGTGCGCACAGGTGCACCTCGGCGCCCAGCTTCTTGAGCCGGTCGGCCAGCGCCTTGGCCCGCCCGCCGCCGGAGTGCACGACCGCCAGCAGCGTGCCCTCGGGCAGGTCGGCGGCCGCGTTCTCGATGACACCGACCGCGTCCTTGCCCGCTTCGGCCGCCGCCTCGAGCACGACCACGCGTTCGTCGGCGAACAGCGACGGGCTGAGCAGCTCGATGAGCTCGCTGACACTGACCTCACCGGCCCGCAGCCGGTCGACGGGAACGTCGGCGGTGCCGGCCGACGCCCGCGCCTGCGCCAGAACCTGTGCGACAGCCCGCTCGACGAGAAGCTCCTCGTCCCCGAGGATCAGGTGCAGTCCGGTGCTCACCGCACGATGGTGTCACGCCGGCCCGACAGCACCCAATGCCACACCGCGGCCACGATGACCGCTCCCACGCCGACGATGCCGACGCCGGTGAGCCCCGAGGGCACCGGGATCGCCGCGGCCGGCATCGCCGCAGCCCAGTGCGCCACCCGGGTCAGCCACCACACCTCGGGCCCGGTGAAACGGATCAGCAACTGGGCCCCGGCCGGCCACAGTGGGCACAGAGCGGCCGCCGCGGTACCGACCAGCGTGATCGGCGGCACGACCGGGCCGACCACCAGGTTGGCCGCCACCCCGACCAGGCTCACCGAGCCCGATACCCCGGCCACCAGCGGAGCGGTCACCACCTGCGCGGCGACCGCGACGCTGACCGCATCGGCGAGCGGACGCGGCCACCCCCGCGCCATCAGCCGCCGCGACCAACCGGGGGCGATGAGCACCAACCCTGCCGTTGCCGAGACCGACAGCGCGAAGCCGACATCGACGGCCAGCTCGGGTGCGCCGACCATCAACACGACGACCGCGCCCGCGAGTGCCGGCAGCGCTTGACGGCGGCGGTGGGTCAGCACGGCCAGCAGAGTGATCGCGCCCATCACCGCGGCACGCAGCACGCTGGCCGACGGCTGGACCACCACGACGAAACCCGCCAGCGTGAGCGCGGCAAGCACCACGGCGACCCGGGGTCCGAGCAGCACGGCGGACACCAGCACCGCGCCGCACACGATCGTCACGTTGGCACCCGACACCGCGGTCAGATGCGTCAGCCCGGCCACCCGGAATTCCCGAGTGGTCTGCACCGGCACCGCGGAGACGTCGCCCAGCACCAGGGCGGGCAGCACGGCGGCCCGATCGGCGGGCAACACCGCCCGCGCCGCGTCGGCGAAACCGGCGCGCAGGTGGTGGGCAGCGCGATGCAGCGGTGCCGCCTCACCGAGCCGGGGCCGGCCGGTGGCCGACAGCACAGCGATCGTCAGATCGCGCCGCGTGGGGCGGCTGACCACGGCACGAAACGCTGCCGGGCGGCCGGCCTGCAGCGTCGCGTAGTCGGAGCCCGACGCGAACACGACGACCGAACCGGACGACGGCTGGTCGTCCAGCCGCACCAGCGTCGCCCGGAACATGGCACGACCACCGCTGAGGACCCGCGGTGACTCGTCCGGCGTCACCACCACGGAGGTCACCGACCCGAGGTGACCCGATATCGGGTGGTGTTCGAGCTCGTCGATGCGCAGACAGACCGCCACCGCAAAGCCGCCACCCACGAGCGCCACCGCGGCCGCCGCGGTGACGACCGTGCGCGGCGCCGGCGCACCGGGCCCGCGCCGGCTCACCCACCACCCGACCGCGACGGTCACCGCGATCGCACCGAGCCACGCCACGACTGCGCCGGCTCGCGCCCAGGAGATCCCGGCCGCGGTCACCGCCCACGCTGTCAGCGCGGCGGGGACCAGCCGCAGATCGGTCACCGCAGCACCCCGGTCACCGCAGCACCCCGGTCACCGCACCATCACGAGGGTGCGCAGCTTCTCCAACCGCGCCGGGCCGATCCCGTCGACGTCTCCGAGCTGTTCGACCGAGTCGAACCGGCCGTGCGTGTCCCGCCACGCCACGATCGCGGCGGCGGTCACCGGCCCGATCCCCGGCAGCGTGTCGAGCTGCTCGACGGTGGCCCCGTTGAGATCGACCGGGCCGGCCCCGGGCGACCCCCGCGCGGGTGCCGACGGTTCGTCCGCGGCCGCGGTGCCCGCCACCGCCGAACCGCCCGACACCACCGAGCTGCCCATCTCCGGCGCCTGCCCGGGCGCCGCACCCAGGCCGACGACGATCTGCTCACCGTCGGCCACCCGCCGAGCCATGTTCAGACCGACGACGTCGGCGCCGTCGAGGGCGCCGCCGGCAGCCTCCAGCGCGTCGGCGATGCGGGCCCCCTGGTCGAGCGTGACCAGCCCCGGCCGGTGCACCAGGCCGACGACGCTGACGACGACCGGCCCGGGCGGCGCCTGCTGACCCGGCGGTGCCGGGGCGGCCGACGAGACCATCTCCACCGGCGGCAACTTCGCCGACACCACCGCCGGTGGCCGGTCCCGAACCAGACTCACCACGGTCACCAGGACCGCGATCAGGCCGACAACGCCCAACGCGAGGACACCCGCCCGGCCCGGGTCCGCCCGAATGCGGGCCAGCCACGCCCCTGGCCGCGCCGCCGCCGGCTCGGGCAGCCAGCGCGCCAGCGAGGACTCGGTCGCCTCGTCGGTGTCCTCATCGGCGGCCGCCCCGTCCGCCGCGCCGTCGGCACCCAGGCGCCGCCGCAGCCGTTCGGCGGGCAGTTCGGTCGACATACGGCGACGTTAAGCAGCCGACCCGACGGAACCGGGCGGTCCGGCCCGATGGCCCTGCCGGCTGTGGATGAATCGGTGACTGGGGACGGACCGATAGCATGACCGCATATGACCGGTCGAGCCCCGATGATCGCTGGCGCAGCATTCGCCGTGCTGTACGCGGCGGCCGTGGTCTTCCTGCACGCTCTGCCCGGTTCCGACCCGGCCGTCAACCGGGTTCAGGCTCTCCTGCTGACCTTCGCCGCACTGGCGCTGGTGGTGGTGCTCGCCTGCGCCCGCGACCGGCTGGCGGGGCCGCCCGCGCACCTGTTCACCATCGGCTCCGCGCTGCTGGTCGCGCAGCTCTGCGTGGCGATCTGGTTCGCCGGCGGCCCGTCGCTGCGGCCGGGTCAGGGCGGCGCAGGCACCGCATCGGCGATCGAGGACGTCGGCGCCATGTGGCTGCCGGTGGCCACGATCGCCAACATGCTGGTGGCGACCCCGATCTTGTTGAGCGCCAACGAAGGTCGGCTGCCTCGCTGGCTGGGCACCATCGCCGCGGTGTTCACCGTCGAACAACTCATCGAGACGATCACGCTGATCGGGCCGCCCGGCAGCTTCATCTCCCCCGGCGGCCCGATGAACCACTATCTCGGTGGCACCGTGACGGTGGTGTTCGTCGCCGCCCTGGGGTTCGCCCTGACTCCCCCGTCGGTGACTGACGCCAGCGCCGCCGCCGACGAGCCGGCCGGAGAAGCCGAGGAACCGGTCGCCGACTGATGCCCGCCGCCCGCCTGGTCCCGCGCGCGTCGACCGACGCCATGGACACCGGTGCGCTGCGCGAGGAGGTCCGCGGATTCCTGGCAGACCAGCTGGCGGCCGGCGCCTTCCGCCCCAGCGTCGACGCCTGGCTGACCGGGTGGGACGAAGACTTCACCGCCGCGCTGGCCGCGCGCGGATGGCTGGGGATGACCGTGCCCGCCCAGTACGGCGGCCACGGCCGCTCGTTCACCGAGCGGTTCGTCGTGACCGAGGAACTGCTCGCCGCCGGCGCTCCGGTGGCCGCGCACTGGATCGCCGACCGGCAGATCGTGCCGTCCCTGCTGACGTACGGCACCGAGAGTCAGAAACAGCACTTCCTTCCCAGAATCGTTGCCGGGCAATGCTTTTTCGGCATCGGGATGAGCGAACCGGATTCCGGTTCGGATCTCGCCGCGGTGCGCACCCGCGCCGTCGCTACCGACGGCGGGTGGCGGCTGACCGGGGCCAAGGTGTGGACCTCCGGCGCCCATCTCGCGCATGCCTTCATCGCGCTGGTGCGCACCGCCCCCGTGGATGCCGATCACCGGCACGACGGCCTGAGCCAGTTCATCGTCGATCTGCGCGCCCCCGGTGTCGAGATCCGGCCGATCCGGTCGATGAACGGTGCACACCATTTCAACGAGGTCTTGCTCGACGACGTGTTCGTGCCCGAGGACATGGTCTTCGGGGAGATCGGCGACGGCTGGCGGCAGGTGACCTCCGAGTTGGCCTTCGAGCGCAGCGGCCCCGAGCGGGTGCTCTCGACTTTCGGTGTCCTCGACGCCACGGCCGCGGCGATGGCGTCCCAGCAGATCGCCCGCGATGCCGGGCTGGGCCGACTGGTGGCCAGGGTGGCCGGCTTGCGCCACATGTCGTCGGCCGTCGCGGAAGCGCTGCAGCGACAGGAGCCCGCGGACGTGGCGGCCGCCGTGGTCAAGGTGCTCGGCACCACGACCGAGGGGGACATTGCCGAATTCGCGCATCTGGCCGCCGATCCCGGTACCGACCTGGCGCAGGTGGCGGCGTCGGCGGTCGATCAGCGCCCGGGTTTCACCATCCGCGGCGGAACCAACGAGGTGCTGCGCGGCGTGATCGCCCGCGGCTTGGGTCTGCGGTGAGCAGCGCAGAGGTCGAGCCCGCGCTGGCCGAACTGATGGACTCCGTGTTGGCCGAACACCGTGGCGCACCCGATCTTTGGCGCCGCCTCGACGACCTCGGCCTGGTGCGGCTCACCGGAGCCGAAGACACCGGCGGAAGTGGGACCGGGTGGTTCGAGGCCGCCGAACTGATCTCCGCCGCCGTCCGGCACGCGGTCCGAATCCCGTTGGCAGAGCACGATCTTCTCGCCTGCTGGCTCCTCGACGCCGCCGGGCTGTCCGCCGACGGGGCGCGCCGCACGGTGTGCCTGCTCGACGAGGACGGCCATGCCGGCGCGGTGCCGTGGGCGTCCGCCGCGCAGCGCCTCGTCCTGGTGTGGCAGGACGGCGGCACGCACCTGGTCGCCGACGTCGACCCCGCGGACGTGTCGATTACCCCGGGCGCCAACCAGATCGGCGAACCCCGCGACGCCGTGGCCGCCGGCAAGGCGGGGCTGGCGGGCGTCGAGGTCACCGCGCACCTGGTGAGGACCTTGGGTCTCAAGGCGGCGCTGATCCGCGCGATCCAGATCTGCGCGGCGCTGGACCGGGCACTGGAGCTGTCCGTCGAGCACACGACGACCCGGACGCAGTTCGGTCGCCCGCTGGCGAAATTCCAGGCCGTGCAACACCTTGTCGCCGACATCGCCGGCGAGGCCGCACTGGCCCGCTCGGCCACCGAGGCAGCGCTGACGGCCGCCGTCGCCAGCGGCTGGTCGGCGCCGAACCTGGAATTCCTTGTCGCCGTTGCCCGGTCATGTGCCGGCCATGCGACCTCGGCCGTGGTTCGCAACGCCCACCAGGTGCACGGGGCCATCGGCACCACCAGGGAGCACGCCCTGGGTGATCACACCAGGGCGGCGCTGGCGTGGCGCTCGGAGTTCGGGACGACGCGCCACTGGGACGAGGTGCTCACCGATATGGCGGTACGTGCGGCGCCGACCGGGGTGTGGTCGCTGCTCAACCCCTGACGATCACCGGGCTCGGGATCCGTGGATCACCGAGCATCGCCCGATGTGACGGCGGGGTGCGGCCGTTCTCGTCGATGATCCCGTACCGCTGCGCCAACTCCGCACCGATGACGGTGTGTCCACTGAGATCCCGCACTTCGCTGTCTCCGAACAGCGCGTCGACGAGATGACCGGTGAATTCCGGGGTTTCGGCCTGTTCGGTGAATGCGGCCCACGCCGCCGGCTGACCGTCGAACGCGCGGCGCAGCCGATCGGTCAGCAGAATCCCCATCCAGATGGACACCACGCAGACGCCGGTGCCGGCGAAATCGACCGCCATGTCGGCGGCCATCTTGTCGACGCCGGCCTTCTGCGCGCCGTATGCCGGGCCGTGCATGTAACACACCGACCCCGGCGAGGACGTGAACACGACCAGTCCGCGCTCGCGGGCGAGTAACAGCGGGGCGGCGTACCACGTCGCGATGTAGGACGAGCGCAGCCCGACGTCGAGCACGTCGGCCAGCGCACGCGGCTTCTGCCAGAACGGTTTCGGGTCCACCAGGTCGTCGGCGATCGCGGCGGCGTTGTTGACCAGCAGGTCCAGCCGGCCCGTCTCCTGCTCGACCCGCGCGAACATCGCGCCGACGGCGTCGTCGTCACGGTGGTCGACCCGCACACCCACGCCCCACCCGGCGTCTGCGGCGACGCTGCGGCCGGTCCCGTACACCCGCCACCCGCGGGCGGCCAGCGCCGTCGCGATCCCCCGGCCCGCCCCCCGGCTGGCGCCGGTCACCACGGCAACCGGTGAAGAGTCAGTCATGCGGCCACCTTAGAGGCGGTAGGTTGCGACCATGCCGACCGAGCAACCCCTGCGCGTCATCCAGTGGACCACCGGCAACATCGGCCGCCGCTCGTTGCACGCGATCATCGGCCGCCCCGACATGGAACTCGTCGGGGTCTACGCCCACGGCCCTGGCAAGGTCGGTGTCGACGCCGCTGAGCTGGCGGGCCGGTCCGAGCCCACCGGGGTGCGGGCGACCGACGACATCGACGAACTCCTCGCGCTGCGACCCGACGCGTGCTGTTACAACCCGCTGTGGCCCAACGTCGACGAGCTGGTACGGCTCCTCGAGTCCGGTGTCAACGTGTGTTCGTCGGCGGCCTGGATCACCGGGGGCAAGCAGTCACCCGAAGACCTCGAGCGCATCCGAACCGCCTGCGCGCGAGGGAAATCCAGCATCTTTGGCAGCGGTGCGCACCCGGGCATGTCGAATCTGGTCGGCATGGTGCTCAGCGGCGCGTGCGAACGCGTGGACGAGATCCGCATCACCGAGTCGGTGGACTGCTCGACCTACGAGTCGGCAGGCACCCAGACCGCGATGGGCTTCTCGCAGGATCCCGAGACGCCGGGCCTGGCCGAGAGCGTGCGCCGGGAGAGCGAGGTGTTCGCCGAGTCGGCCGCCATGATGGCCGACGCCATCGGCGCGACGCTGGACCGGATGACGTTCGACGTCACGTTCACCCCCGCGACGAGTGACAGCGACCTGGGTTTCATGACCATCCCGCAGGGCACGGTCGCCGGGGTGATGGGCTATCACCGCGGCTGGGTCGGCGACCGCAACGTCGTCAGCGTGGGTTTCAACTGGATCATGGGTCAGCACGTCACACCGCCCAAACCGCTGGAGCACGGTCATGTGGTGCAGGTGTTCGGGCTGCCCAACATGCGTACCGTCGTGCACTGCCTGCCACCGAAGGACTGGACCGAACCGGGGTTCATGGGCCTGGGCATGATCTACACGGCGATGCCGGTGACCAACGCGGTCCCCGCCGTCGTCGCGGCCGCGCCGGGCATCGTGACCCTGGCCGATCTGCCCCCGATCACCGGCCGCGCGGCGGTGTAGGTCCGAGCACGTCGGCGACGAGCGGACCGAGGGTGTCGTGCTCGGCGATCGGCGCGGGTGAGTCACCACGCGCCATGCCGATCCGGTTGTGCCACCAGACCGGCATGCCCAGCTGACCCGCGCCCGCGATGTCGTAGCGCGAGCCTGCGACGAAGAGCACGCCTGACGCGGGCAGGGCCAGGTGCTCGAGCGCCTGCGCGTACGGCTCGCGGCGGGGTTTGTAGGCGCCCGCGGTCTCCGCGGTGACGATGACGTCGAACGGTGTCCCCAGTCGGTCGGCGGCCCGCCGACCGAGGTGATCCGAGCAGTTTGTGACCACGCCGATCGCGACCCCGGCAGACACCAACTCCCGGAGCACACCCGGCGCATCGTCCCATGGCTGCAGTTCGTCCCACCGGGCCGAGAGTCGCTCGGCGAGTACGGAATCGAGACCCTCGGCAGCTGCCGCCTCGGCGACCAGATCCTCGTAGGGCCGGTAGTCGCCCTGCCCGTAGGTGAGTCGCAGATACCGGTTACGCCACCGCAGGCCGACCTGCGGGTCACCAGCGACGGCATTCCAGATCTGCCAGGAATCCAGCAGCGCGGTCAGCAGATCGAACAGCACCGCACGGTACGGGCGCGGGCCCGTCACGGGGCGGCCACCTGGGCGACCACCCCGACGGCGCCGGCACCGACGTGAACCGACAGCACCGGGCCCATGTCGGCGACGGTCAACGACGACAGCTGCGGGAGCCGCCGGGTCAGCGCTGCCCCCAGCTCGTCGGCGGCGTCGTGGTTGTCGACGTGGTGCACGACGACGTCGGCACCCGTGTCACCGATCGCGGTGCCGATCCGGTCCACCAACGCCGCATGGGCCTTGCCGATGGTGCGGATCCGCTGGTCGAGCACCAGCCGGCCGTCGATGTCCAATCGCAACAGGGGTTTGAGCGACAACGCGGTACCGAGCCAGGACGACGCGGTGCCGATGCGCCCGCTGCGGCGCAGATTGTCCAGGCGATGTGCGACCACGAAGACGTGCGAACGAGATCGGGCAGCGCGGGCGGCCGCGGCCACGGCGTCGAGGTCCCCGCCCACGGCAGCGCACCGGGCCGCCTCGGCGGCGATGAACCCAACCCCCATTGCCACGGATCGCGAATTCACCACGCGCACTGAAGATCCGAACTCACGGGCGGCGGCCACACCCGCACTGTAGGTGCTCGACAGCGCGGCCGACAGGTGCACCGCGACCACGCCGTCACCCTCGCTGTCGGCCAGCGCCCGCCGGTAGGCCTCGGACAGGTCGGCCGGCGTCGCCCCGGCCGTGGTCACCTTGGGCCGATCGTGGATGTCATAGGGGATCTCGTCGACGCCGTCACGCAGATCCACGCCGTCGACGAGCACGTGCAATGGCACCTCGATGATGTCGGGGCCCGCGGCACCGAGCCGTGCCGAGGAGTCGGTGACCACCACGACCGGCATGGTCAGTTCCGTGAAGCGGGGCCGGCCACACCGGCTTCGGCGAGCGCCTTGATCATCAGCCCGGCCACGGCCTCGTGCGCAGGGAAGTTCCAGTGGATACCGTCGGGGTTGCCGCGGCCGCTGAGCACCTCGTCGGCGACGGCGGCCTCGAGGTCGACGAGCGGCACGGCGTGCTCGGCCGCCCACCGCGTGATCGCCGCGACGGTCCCCGGCCGACCGTGGTGCGCGTTGCCGTAGGTGGCGGCCCGGTGGACCGACGGCAGGCACGCCACCACCGGGATGCCGGGCCGGTTGAAATCGATGGCGCCGCGCGTCATCTCCAGGTACTCGGCACTCAGATGCGGCGGCAGCGCGGCTCGAGCGACCGGCGAGAACCGCGGCTGCGCCCACGCATAACCCTCGCGCACCCAGCGGCGCAGCCGGGGCGGGCGGACGTAGCGGATCGATTCGCGCAGCGCCGTGGGCAGCGGTGAGGGCAGCGAGTCCATGCCCGAGGTCGCGAAGACCACCGCCCCGGCGCGCGGCAGGGCCGCCCACGCTCGAGGATCCTGGGTGGCCGCCCACCAGACGTCCCGACTGGTCCAGCCGATCCGGCCGATCAATTCGACATCCCAATCCAGATGCGCGGCAACGATATTCGGCCAGATGCGGGGGTCATCGGACGGCAACCCGCCTGCGGGGCCGTAGTAGGACAGGGAATCGCAGAAGACCAGGAGAGTCCGTCGGTGAGAGTCCGGTTCAGAGGACATCGTTGGCGACCTGCGCCGAGGCGTTCCACACGTCGAGGCGCCACCGGATGTCGTCGAACCGTCTCGGATCGTCACCGGCCCGGGTGTGTCCGGCCAGCTGAACCCAACTCGCGTTGCCCATGCCGCCGAGCACCGGCCAGTTGTCGACGGGCAGGTGCAGCAACGCAGCAGTGAGCGCAGCGATCAGCCCGCCGTGGGCGACGAGAACGACCGGCCGTTCGTCGGCGCCCCACTCCCCTTGTCCGGCAACCAGTTCCCGCACCAGGGGTAGGCTGCGGTCGGCCACGTCGACGCGGCTCTCCCCGCCGTGCGGGGCCCACCGCGCGTCGTCACGCCACGCCAGCCGGGCGCCGGGCGCGGCGTCGTCGACCTCCAGGTGGGTCATGCCCTGCCAGTCTCCGAGGTGCGTTTCGCGCAGCCGTTCGTCCAGGTTCACCCGCTGGCCGCAGCGGTCCGCCAGAGCCAGCGCGGTGTCGGCCGCGCGCCGCAGATCGGACGAGACGATCAGCAGCGGCTGCCGTTTGGCCAGTACCTCGGCAGCCGCGACGGCCTGCTCGCGGCCAAGGTCGGACAGGTCGGTGTCCAGCTGGCCCTGCATGCGGCTGCCTGCGTTGTACTCGGTCTGGCCGTGCCGCAGCATCACCAAGCGGCGCACCGTCATGCGCCGTCTCCCGGGGACAGCTCGACCGGCACCAGCGGGCAGTCGCGCCACAACCGGTCCAGCGCATAGAAGTTGCGCTCGTCCTGATGCTGGATGTGCACCACCACGTCGACGTAGTCGAGCAGCGTCCAGCGCCCTTCCCTGGTGCCTTCCCGGCGCGCCGGCTTGTACCCGGCGTGGCGCATCTTCTCCTCGACCTCGTCGACGATCGCGTTCACCTGCCGCTCGTTGGCGGCTGAGGCGATGACGAAACAGTCGGTGATGACGAGTTGTTCGGACACGTCGATGACGACGACGTCATCGGCGAGTTTGGCCGCCGCCGCTTGCGCGGCGACCTGGGCCATCTGGATGGCTTCTGTTGAGGCGGTCAGGGACGGTCTCCTTCACCTGCGATGCTGTGAACATTGTTGGATTGGTACAGGTTTCGTTTCGCGACGTACTGGACGACTCCATCGGGCACCAGGTACCAGATCGGACGGAAAGCCTCGGCGCGCCGCCGGCAGTCGGTCGAGGAGATGGCCAGGGCGGGCACCTCGACGAGGTGCAGCGCGTCGGGGGGCAGCGCGGCCATCGCTGCGGCGATGTGCTTGCCGTCGAGCTCGTAACCGGGCCTGCTGACGCCGACGAAGCGCGCGATGGCGAACATCTCTTCCCAGTTCTGCCAGGACAGGATCGAGGCCAGTGCGTCGGCACCGGTGATGAAGTACAGGTCGGCGTCGGGGTTGAGCGTCCGCAGATCGCGCAGCGTGTCCTTGGTGTACGTCGGTCCGCCGCGGTCGATGTCGACCCGGCTCACGGAGAACCGGGGGTTGGACGCGGTGGCGATGACGGTCATCAGGTAGCGGTCCTCGGCGGCGGTGACGACCCGGCTGCGCTTCTGCCACGGCTGCCCGGTGGGCACGAACACCACCTCGTCGAGGTCGAACCGGTCGGCGACCTCGCTGGCCGCGACGAGGTGCCCGTTGTGGATGGGGTCGAAGGTCCCGCCCATCACTCCGAGACGCCGCCGCGATTGCACGAATAGCGAGCTTACGGGACCGAAGGCGGCGCGACCGGGGCCGCCGGTGTGCTCAGACCGACGACATCGGCTCGGCGCCGAGATCCTCGGACACCTCGAAGGCCGCCCGGTCAGCGCGATAGACGTCTCGGGCGTACTCCACGCACCGGCCCTGCACGTCGCGGGTGTTGCGGGTCAACAGCGTGCCGGCCGAGCCGGCGCGCACGCCCAGCTGCGCGCTGGACGCGTCGTCGAGCACGATCGACTCCAGCACGGCGGTGGATCGGGCCAGCTCGATGCCGTAGCGCGAACGCAGCACCGCCCACAGTGAGCCCGCCAGCGATCCGTTGTCGCTTTCGGACAGGATGCCGGGGGTCAGCACGGCGGGCAGGTACGTGGTCTCGAGCGCGAAGGGCACGTCGTCGACGCTGCGGAGCCGGTAGAAGACGTGCACGCCCGCGCCGTCAGGCAGGTCGAGCACCCGCCGCACGGCCGCCTTGGCGATCTGGTGTTCGGCGAAGATGAGCGTCGCGGCGGGTCGCCGGCCCATGCGCGCCACCTCCTCGGAAAAGCTGCCGACATGGAAGCGCACCCGCGGTTCGGCGACGAAGGTGCCCCGCGGCGGTTTGCGGTAGACCGCACCCTCGCTCTCCAGCAGCGACAGCGCCTGACGCGCGGTCATCCGGCTCACCCCGTGCAGTGCGGCCAGGTCACGCTCCGATGGCAGCAAGGTGTGCGGCCCCAACTGCTCGGTGGCGATCCGATCGCGGACGTCCGCGGCGATCGACAGGTAGAGCGGCGTGCCGGAGGCCATCACTGCAGATTAGCCGCGCAACCCGACCCCCGGCGCGGATCATGGGTGGTCGACGGGCCCGCGCGGCGTTGACGCGATGCCCAGCCCGCCCGATACTGACTCGACGCGTGGTCTAGACCAGCAGCCGAGGAGTTCCCGACATGAGCGTGCTGGCGATCGACCAGGGCACTTCGGGCACCAAGGCCGTCGTGGTCGACGCCGGCGGCGCCGTGCGCGCGACGGCCGAGGTGCCGCTGTTCCCGAACTATCTACCCGGCGGCGGTGTCGAACAGGATCCCGAGGCACTGTTCGAGTCAGTCGTCACCGCCGGGCGGCGGGCGCTCGCCGACGCGGGCACGCCGGTCACCGCCGTGGGGTTGGCGAACCAGGGTGAGACAGCGCTCGCCTGGGACCGCAGCAGCGGAGCGCCCCTCACCCCGGCGATCGTCTGGCAGGACCGGCGCGCCGAAGCGCTCTGCGCGGCCCTGGCCGGGCACGCCGACGCCGTCGCGCACCGCACCGGGCTGGTCCTGGACCCCTACTTCTCCGCGCCCAAGATGGCCTGGATCCGCGCCCACCTGACCCGCGTGGGCGTCGTCACCACCACCGACACCTGGCTGGTGCACCGGCTGTGCGGCGCGTTCGTCACCGATGTGTCGACCGCCAGTCGCTCGCTGCTCACCGGGTTGGACGCCCCGGGGTGGGACGACGAGCTGGTGGCGCTGTTCGGCCTGTCCGGCGAGGCGCTGCCCGAGATCGTGGCGTCCGACCAGATCGTCGGCACCACCGACGTGTTCGGGCCGACGCTGCCGGTGGCCGGCCTGATCGTCGACCAGCAGGCGGCGCTGCTGGCGCACGGCTGCATCGAGCCGGCCGCGGCCAAGTGCACGTTCGGGACGGGGGCGTTCCTGCTGGCCCAGCTTGGCACCGTCCCGGTGCGGTCGACGTCGGGGCTCACGACGTCGGTGGCCTGGCGGCTGCGCGACGAGACCGCGTTCTGCGCCGACGGGCAGGTGTACACCGCGGCATCGGCAGTGCGATGGGCCACCGATCTCGGGCTGCTACCCGCTGCCGAGCAGCTCGACGAGGTGGCGGCGCCGTCCAGCGACGGTGTGGTGTGCGTGCCCGCGTTGGCCGGTCTTGCGGCGCCGTGGTGGAACGCCGCTGCCACCGCGAGCTTCACCGGCATGACGCTGGCCAGTACGCGGGGGCATCTGGTGCGTGCCCTGCTCGAGGGGATCGCCGCGCAGGTGGCCGCGCTGACCGAGCTGGTGTCGGCCGATCTCGGCCGGCCGCTGACCCGGCTGCGGGTCGACGGCGGGCTCACCCGGTCGGCGGTGCTGATGCAGGCGCAGGCCGATCTGGCGCAGCTCCCCGTGGAGGTTTACCCGTCCACGCACGCGACGGCGCTGGGGGCGGCGGCGTGCGCCCGGCTGGCCGTCGAACCCCTCCTCACCGTCGGCGACGCGGTCGTCGACCGGGCACCCCGGCGCACCTACGAGCCGCACTGGCCTGCGGAGCGGGCCGCCGAGTTCCTGGCCCGGTGGCATCACACCGTTGAGGAGACGGCGCCGTGACCCCCGAGATGAGCGTCGACGTGGCGGTGGTGGGCGCCGGCATCGTCGGTTCCGCGATCGCCCGGGTGCTGGCCGGCACACGTCTGTCGGTGGCCCTGGTCGAAGCGCGTGACGACGTCGGCGACGGCACGAGCAAGGCCAACACCGCGCTGCTGCACACGGGTTTCGACGCCACCCCCGGCACGCTGGAGTCCCGGCTGGTCGCCCGGGGCCATCACTTGCTCGGCGACTACGCCCGCGCGACCGGCATCCCGGTCGAACGCACCGGCGCGCTGCTGGTCGCGTGGAACAAGGAGGAGTCCGACGCGCTGCCCGCGCTGATGGTCAAGGCGGAGGGCAACGGCTACCGCGACTGCAGCCTGGTGCACGCCCAGGAGGTGTACCGGCGGGTGCCCGATCTGGGCCCCGGCGCCCTGGCCGGGCTGCACGTGCCTGGCGAATCCATCATCTGCACCTGGACCACCAACCTGGCCCTGGCCACCGACGCGTTCACCCGCGGTGCGACGCTACTGCTCGGCGCCCGGGTGACCGCCGTCGACCGCGGGTCCGAACACACGACGCTGCAGACCACGCGCGGCCCGGTCCGGGCCCGATGGGTGGTCAACGCCGCCGGTCTTGGCGCCGACCATCTCGACGCCGAATTCGGCCATCACCGGTTCACCGTCACACCGCGGCGCGGCGAACTGCTCGTGTTCGACAAGCTGGCCCGCCCGCTGGTCCCGGTGATCGTGCTGGCCGTGCCGTCCTCGCGGGGCAAGGGCGTGCTGATCAGTCCGACCATCTACGGCAACGTGATGGTGGGCCCGACCTCGGAGAACCTGACCGACCGCACCGCGACCGGGACCTCGGCGCGCGGTCTGCGCTTCCTCACCAACAAGGGGCGGGCGCTGATGCCTCGCCTGTTCGAGGAGGAGGTGACCGCGACCTACGCGGGCCTGCGCGCGGCCAGTGACCACGACGACTACGTGATCGACGTCGACGCCGCCGCCCGGTACGTCCTCGTCGGCGGTATCCGTTCCACGGGTCTGACCGCGGGGATGGCGGTGGCCGAATACGTTTCGGGGTTGCTCGCCGAGGCCGGGGTGGACGTCGCCGAACGCGACGACCTGCCGCCGCCGCCCCGGATGCCGAACCTGGGTGAGGCCACCGTGCGCCCCTACCAGGACGCCGAGCGGGTCGCCGCCGACCCCGAGTACGGCAGGCTGGTGTGCTTCTGCGAACGGGTCAGCGCAGGGGAGATCCGCGACGCGCTCCGATCACCCATCCCGCCAACGGATCTCGACGGTCTGCGGAGGCGGACCCGGGTGCTCAACGGCCGGTGCCAGGGCTTCTACTGCGGCGCGCAGGCCGCGGCGCTGATGGCGGACGGGACGCCGCGGTGAGCCACGTCGCGGTCGCGATCGTCGGCGGCGGACCCTCGGGGTTGGCCGCCGCCGCGGCGCTGGCCGGCACGGTCGACGGGTCGGTGCTCGTGCTCGAACGCGAAGCACACACCGGCGGGATCCCGCGGCACAGCGACCATCTCGGCTACGGCATGCGGGATCTGCGCCGGTTCGTCTCCGGCCCCAGTTACGCCCGGCGGCTCACCGCGAAGGCCGCCGATGCGGGCGCGGTGCTCGAGACCGAGGCGATGGTCACCGGGTGGGCCGGTGAGCGCACCCTGCAGGTCACTTCGCCGCGCGGGGTGCGCACCGTGACCGCCGACGCGGTGATCCTCGCGACCGGGGCGCGGGAACGGCCCCGCTCGGCCCGGTTGATCCCCGGTGACCGGCCCGCCGGTGTCTACACCACCGGTCAACTGCAGAATCTGGTGCACCTGCGGCGCGGCCCCGTCGGCTCGCGCGCCGTCGTCGTCGGCGCTGAACTCGTCAGCTGGTCGGCGGTGCTCACGCTGCGCGACGCCGGGTGCGCGACGGTGGCGATGGTCAGCCGCTACCCGCGCGCCGAGGCCTACGGCGCGTTCCGGGCCGTGGGCCGGACCCTGCTCGACGGTCCCGTCATGACCGGCAGCAAGGTGATCGGTGTGCACGGCCGCGAACGGGTCCACGCGGTGACCGTCGAGAACAGCGCCTTCATCCGGCAGGAGATCGGTTGCGACACCGTCGTTTTCACCGGTGACTGGATCCCCGACCACGAGTTGGCCCGCCTCGCGGGACTGCAGATGGATGCCGCGACACGCGGCCCCCTCGTCGACGCCGCGCTGCGCACCAGCCGCCCGGGCGTGTTCGCCGTCGGCAACCTGTGCCACCCGGTCGACACCGCCGACGGTGCGGCCCTCGACGGCCGCCACGTCGCCGCCGCCGTGCACCGGTGGCTGCGGCACCCGGACGGTGCGGCGCCCGCAGCGGCCCGCATCCGCGCCGCGGCGCCGCTGAGATGGGTTGCGCCGCAATTGGTCACAGTCGACGGCGGCACCGCGGCCCGCGACGACCTGCTGCTGTGGACCGACGAGTACCACCGGCTGCCGGTCCTGCGGGCGGTTCAGGACGATCGGGTGCTGGCCACCGCCCGCACACTCTGGCCGGCGGCGCCCGGGCGCATCTACCGCGCCCCGTGGTCGCTGGTCGCCGCCGCCGACCCCGACGGCGGGGACGTCACGGTGTCCCTCGTCTGATCCTGTGTGCGGTTTCATCCGCGACACGCCGCGGCGGGCGTATCGGTTCGCACACTCACTGCGCCGCTGGGCAGCCGCGGGACCTCAGCGCGGTGCGGACGCGAGCGATGACGGTGTCGCGGCGGCCGAGCATGTCCGCGCTCACCCGGATCACCGTCCAGCCGGCCGCCTCGAGCATCGCCAGCCGGTCGATGTCCCAGGCGCGCTGCCTGCTGTCCGTCCAGTGCTGCGCACCGTCGTATTCGACCGCGACCTGCCACCGGGGCCAGCCCATGTCGAGGCGCGCGAACACCTCGCCGAACCCGTCGCGGACCTCGATCTGGGTGTGCGGCGCCGGAAGACCGGCCCGGACCAGCACCAGCCGCGTCAGGCTCTCATACGGCGATTCCGCCCCGCCGTCGACGAATTCGAGCGCGCCACGGAGCCGACGCAGTCCGCGCGCACCGGGATGGAGAGCAGCGACGTCGTCGATGTCGGCGACCTTGACCGAGGTGGCGTTCATCAGGGCGTCGATGCGCTGAACAGCCTCGGTGAGCGGCAGTCGCCGACCCAGGTCGAACGCCGTGCGTGCCGCGGTGGTCGTCGGCAACCCGTCGCGCAGCGTCACCTCCGCCGGATCCAGGACGTAGGTGCGCACCAGCACCCCGGTGGGTGGGCGCCGGTTGCGGTGGATCAGTTCGGCGGGCGTCCGCGCGTCGATCCATTTCGCGCCGAGCACCGCCGCGGCGGACACGCCGCCGAGCACCGCCTCCCGACCCGACCACAACCACGCCGCACGGGCCCGGCCGATCGCGTCGAGCTCGGCGCCCCGCGGAATCCACACCCCCGGGTACACGGCGCGGTGATGGCGGCGCAGCTCACGGAACGTCAGCGTGCCCCGCTCGAGCTGTTCGGCCGCCCGGAACGGCCAGTCGATCGTCTGCATGACCGCAGCGTGCCGGGCGCCGACGACGAATCCACCCGCGCCGGCGAGGGTTGTCCACAGCCCGCCGCACCGAGTGTGCCGATCGATACGCCCGCCGCGGGGTGTCGCGGATGAAACCGCACACGCGGGAGCCGTCAGACGGGCAGCAGCGCGTCGATCACCGAGGCCAGCTGCTTCGCCGAGCGGCATTCGTGCATGGCGATGACGTCGGTGTACCGCGGCACCGCGGAATCGCCACTGCCCCACAGATGCCGCGGCTCGGGGTTGAGCCAGTGGGCGTGGCGGCTGGCGTTGACCATGTGGGCGAGCAGGTCGGACTCCGGGTTGCGGTAGTTGTTGCGGCCGTCGCCGAGCACCAGCAGCGAGCTGCGCGGCGACAGCACGTTCGGGTACTTGTCGAGGAACGACACGAACGCGTGGCCGTAGTCGGAGTGCCCGTCGCGGGTGTAGACCCCCGCCTCGCGGGTGATGCGTTGCACCGCGACCGCCAGATCGGCGTCCGGCCCGAACAATTGGGTCACCTCGTCGGTGGTGTCGATGAACGCGAAGACCCGCACCCGGCTGAACTGCTGGCGCAGCGCGTGCACCAGCAGCAGGGTGAAGTGGCTGAAACCGGCCACCGAGCCGGACACGTCGCACAGCACGACGAGCTCGGGCCGGGCCGGATGCGGCTTCTTGAGCACGACATCGATCGGCACCCCACCGGTCGACATGGACTTGCGCAGCGTCTTGCGCAGATCGATCTCTCCGGCGCGCGACCGCCTGCGCCGGGCCGCCAGCCGGGTGGCCAGCGTGCGGGCCAGCGGGGCCACCACGCGGCGCATCTGTCGCAGCTGCTCGCCGGAGGCACGCAGGAACTCGACGTTCTCCGCCAGCTGCGGCACCCCGTAGGTCTGCACGTGTTCGCGGCCCAGTTGCTCGGCGGTGCGGCGCTTGGTCTCCGCCTCGACCATCTTGCGCAGCTGCGCGATGCGTTGCGCGGCAATGGCTTTGGCGATCTGTTCCTGCGTCGGTGTCGGTTCGTCCCCGTAGGGCGCCAGCAGGCCGGCCAGTAACCTGCCTTCCAGGTCGTCCAGGCTCATCGCTTTGAGCGCCTGATATGACGAGTACGACGGGCCGCGGCTGGACGTGTAGCGCCCGTAGGCCTCCACGATCTGGGCGATCATCGCCGCGAGCCGGTCGTCGAGCTGGCCGATGTCCTGGTTGTCGGAGAGCAGGTCGAGCAGCGCCTGCCGCATGCCCTCGATGTCGTCGGGCGGCACCGTCTCGTCGTCCTCGGAATCGGCGAGCACGGTCCTGCCGCCCAGCGCTGCAGGGAAGTACAGGTCGAACAGCGCGTCGTAGGTGTCGCGGTGGTCGGGCCTGCGCAGCACCGCGCACGCGATGCCTTCCCGCAGCGCCCGCCGGTCGGCGAGCCCCAGCACGCTCATCACCCGCCCCGCGTCCACCGTCTCCGACGGACCCACCGCGATCCCCGACCCGCGCAGCGCCTCGACGAATTCGACCAGGTGGCCGGGAATCCCGTGCGGCGCCAGCGGCTGGGGCGGGCGGGTGCGTCGGGGCGCCATCAGTTGAGCCTCAGCTCCCCGGCGGCTTTCACCTGATCGGACTGGTGTTTGAGCACCACCCCGAGCGTCGCGGCGATGAGCTCGTCGTCGATGGTGTCGAGCCCCAGCGCGAGCACCGTGCGGGCCCAGTCGATCGTCTCGGCCACCGACGGCACCTTCTTGAGCGCCATCCCACGCAGCACCCCGACGATGCGCACCAGCTCCTCGGCCAAGTGCTCGGGCAGCTCGGGCACCCGGGAGAGCAGGATGCGCCGCTCGAGATCGGCGTCGGGAAAGTCGATGTGCAGGAACAGGCAGCGTCGTTTGAGCGCCTCGGACAGCTCCCGGGTGGCGTTGGAGGTGAGCACGACCAGCGGCCTGCGCTCGGCGACGATCGTGCCGAGTTCGGGCACGGTGACCGCGAAGTCGCTGAGCACCTCGAGCAGCAGACCTTCGATCTCGATGTCGGCCTTGTCGGTCTCGTCGATCAGCAGCACCGTCGGTTCGGTGCGGCGGATCGCGGTCAGCAGCGGGCGAGACAGCAAGAACTCCTCGGAGAAGACGTCGTCCTTGGTCTGGTCCCAGTCACTCGAGCCGGCCTGGATCCGCAGGATCTGCTTGGCATGGTTCCACTCGTAGAGCGCCCTGGCCTCGTCGACGCCCTCGTAGCATTGCAGCCGGACCAACCCCGACCCGGTGGCCTGGGCCACCGCACGGGCCAGCTCTGTTTTACCCACTCCCGCAGGGCCTTCGACGAGCAGCGGCTTGCCGAGCCGGTCGGCGAGGAACACCGCGGTGGCGGTGGCGGTGTCGGGCAGGTAGCCGGTCTCGGCCAACCGGCGCGAGACGTCGTCGATGTCGGCGAACATCGGCACCGGGCGTGCGGGGACGCTCAAGGGTCTTCTCCTGACTCAGGCCGGCCGGGTGTGACCGTCACCCCAGACGATCCACTTGGTCGACGTCAATTCGGGTAACCCCATCGGCCCCCGGGCGTGCAGCTTCTGGGTGGAGATGCCGATCTCGGCGCCGAAACCGAACTGCTCTCCGTCGGTGAACGACGTCGACGCGTTCACCATCACCGCCGCGGCGTCCACCCGTTCGGTGAACCGTTGCGCCGCAGCGAGATCCGTCGTCACGATGGCCTCGGTGTGACCCGTGCCGTAGGTGTTGATGTGCTCGATCGCCGCGTCGATCCCGTCGACGACGGCCACGGCGATGTCCATCGACAGGAACTCTGCGCGCAACTCGTCCTCGGATGGGTCGGTGTGCACGGTCACCCCGGCCGCCTGCAGCGCCTGGGTCAGCCGCGGCACCGCGACGTCGGCGACGGCGGCGTCGATCAGCAGCGATTCGGCGGCGTTGCAGACGCTGGGCCTGCGCGTCTTGGCGTTGAGGACGATGGTCTCGGCCATCTCCAGATCGGCCGAACCATGAACGTAGACATGGCAATTGCCGACGCCGGTCTCGATGGTTGGCACCTGGGCATCACGAACCACCGCGTCGATCAGACCGGCACCGCCCCGGGGGATCACCACGTCGACCAGTCCCCTGGCCTGGATCAGGTGCGTGACGCTGGCGCGGTCGTGGCTGGGCAGCAGCGCCACCGCATCGGGCTCGAGTCCCTCGGTCGCCAACGCAGCGCGCAACGCCTCGACCAGGGCCGCGTTCGACCGGGCCGCCGAGGAGCTGCCGCGCAGCAGCACGGCGTTGCCGGACTTGAGGGTGAGGCCGAACGCGTCGACGGTGACGTTGGGGCGACCTTCGTAGACGATGCCGACCACTCCGAGCGGGACGCGCTGCTGCCTCAGCGTCAGCCCGTTGGGCAGCGTCCTGCCGCGCAGCACCTCGCCGATGGGATCGGGCAGGCTCGCCACCTGGCGCAACCCGTCGGCGATGCCTTCGACCCGGGTCGGGGTCAGCGCCAACCGGTCGAGCATGGACTCGGGGGTACCACCGTCGCGGGCCGCGGCGAGGTCGGCTTCGTTGGCTTCCAGGATCGTGCGGGTGCTCATCAGCAGGTGATCGGCGGCCGTGTGCAGCGCCCGGTTCTTCACGTCGGTGCGCAGCGTCGCCAGCCCCCGCGACGCGACACGGGAGCGGCGGGCTGCGGCGTGTACCTGCGCGCGCAGATCCTCGGCTCCAGCTCCTGAATCGGCCCCCGAATCGGCACTGCGCGCCGGTGCATGCAGACTCATCAGCCCAGCGTAGCGTTGCCGCCGTGGCAAGGATTTGCGTGGTCGGCAGTGTGAATGCCGACATCACGTTCACCGTCGAGGCGCTGCCCGGCCCGGGTCAGACGGTGCTGGCGTCGGCGGTGGCGTCGGCGCCGGGCGGCAAGGGCGGCAATCAGGCGGTGGCGGCGGCCCGCGCGGGTGCCGATGTCGCCCTGGTCGCCGCGGTCGGCACCGACGGGTCGGCCGACATGCTGATCACCCACCTCGAGGACAACGGGGTGGATGTCTCCCCCGTGCAGCGGGTGCCCGGAGCCAGCGGCTCGGCCGCGATCATCGTCGACGCGCGCGCCGAGAACTGCATCGTGGTGGCACCCGGTGCGAACGGCCACCTCGGCGTGGGTTCGCCTGCGCTGCGTTCGACGATCGCCGAGCGCGACGTCGTGCTGATCTCCCTGGAGATCCCGATGGACACCGCGATCGCCGCGGCCGGGATCGGCCGCGAGGGCGGCGCCGTGGTGATCGTCAACGCCTCACCGACGGTGACCGACCCCCACCATCGCCGCCAGCTGGCTGACCACGCCGACGTCATCGTCGTGAACGACACCGAGGCCGCCGACTGGGACGACGCCGGGGTCGACCATCTCGTCGTCACCCGCGGCGCCCGCGGCGCCAGGCACCTGCACGACGGGGTGACGACGGACGTGCCCGCGCCCCGTGTGGAGGCGGTCGACACCACCGGCGCGGGTGACGTGTTCGCCGGGGTGCTGGCGGCCTCGTGGCCGGCCGGCCCCGAGCAGGCGCTGCGGCGCGGGTGTGCCGCCGGCGCACTGGCCACCCTGGTGCCCGGCGCCGGTGACTGCGCGCCGAGCGCCGAGGCGATCGACGACGTCCTCGCCGCGCACTGACGGTTCAGCGTTCCCTGAATACACCGTTCGATGTACTGTGGCTGAATGCCCACTGTCGTCGACAGCGACGCCCTCTCCCGCTTCGGTTACGCCCTGTCCGATCCGACGCGATCGCAGATCCTGCTGATCCTGCGGGACGGCCCCGGCTACCCATCCGAGCTGGCCGACCGCATCGGCGTCTCCCGGCAGATCCTGTCCAACCACCTGGCCTGCCTGCGCGGCTGCGGACTCGTCACCGCCAACCCGGAGGGCAGGCGCAGTCGGTACGAACTCGCCGACGAACGCATCGCCCACGCCCTCGGTGATCTGCTCGGGCTGGTCCTCGCCGTCGATCCCGCGTGCTGCCCGGACGCCGACGAGAACGGGTGCTGCTAGGTGGCGATCTCCCACAGTGACGGTGCCCGACGCGCGGTGCTCACCCGCCGGGTGCGGCTCCTGGTCGCCGCGACCATCACCTACAACGTCATCGAGGCGGTCGTGGCGCTGACCGAGGGATCGCGCGTCGCCTCGTCGGCGCTGATCGGGTTCGGGTTGGACTCGGTGATCGAGGTGTCCTCGGCCGCCGCGGTGGCGTGGCAGTTCGCCGCGAAGGACCCCGAGACCAGGGAGAAGGCGGCGCTGCGGTTCATCTCGTTCTCGTTCTTCGCACTCGCCGCGTATGTCGCCCTCGACGCCGTCGCGTCCCTGCTTGGGCTGCGCGAGCCACGTCCGTCGATCGTCGGCATCGTCATCGCCGCGGCCAGCCTCGTCGTGATGCCCGCGCTGTCCTTCGCGCAGCGGCGTGCGGGTCGGGAACTGGGATCGCGCACCGCCGTTGCCGATTCGAAGCAGACCCTGCTGTGCACCTACCTCTCGGCGGTGTTGCTCGCCGGCCTGGTGCTCAACAGCACGCTGGGCTGGGCGTGGGCGGATCCGGTGGCCGCCCTGGGTATCGCGGCGATCGCCGTGCGCGAAGGGCTCAACGCCCGGCGCGGGGACACCTGCTGTTGAGTGCGCCGGGCTGACCCGCTAACGGCTGAAAGGTCGGATGGGGTGAATGCCCGACTTCGCCGCAGACGCCACCATGCGTTCGGTCAGCTGGCTGTCAGCAGTCACCCGCGCCGGGTTCGTGCTGTCCCTGTCCCATACCGAGGCGCCGCCGACGACGACCTGGCGCAGATTGCGAAGCCCACACGCGAGCACGTATGTCGCAATCGGATCCCAGATCGGCCCGGTGTGCGGCGATGTCGGGTCCACGATCAGGAAGTCGGCGTACTTGCCCACCTCCAACGAGCCCACGCGATCGGCCACACCGATCGCGCTCGCCGAGCCGACGGTGTGCGCGGTCAGGACCTCAGCCGGCGTCAGTATCGCCGGATCACTGTGGCGGGCCCGCTGGACGACGAGGCCCGTCCGCATGTTCTCGAACGGATCGGAGACGTCCGTGCAGGACTGGTCGTCGACCCCCATACCGACGGTCACCTGGTCGCGGAGCAGCCGTGGGATGTCGGCGATTCCGGAACCGAGGCGCCCGTTGGACATCGGTTGCCACACCACCGATGTTCCGGTGTCCCGCACCCTTTGCACCATGTGGTCGGTCGGATGGACGAAGTGACCGAACGCGAACCCGGGGCCCAGGACGCCCGCGGCGTCGTACCACGCGAACTTCGCCTGCTGCACCTCGATCTGCTCGGCCGTCTCCACGAAGTGGGCCTGATTGGTCACGGCGTGCCGATCCATCAGGGCGCGCTCCCGTTCGGCGGTCACGGGCGCCGAGGACCATTGGACGGCGCCGTACACCGATCCGCCGAGATTCTGCCCCGGCTGCACCTTGTCCAGATGCTGCATCACCGCCGCGAAGGCTTCGAACGCCTCGTCTTCACCCAGTTGCTCGTCGTCGAGCCGGACGCTGGTGACGAATCGGATGCCCGATGCTGCCAGACCGTCGACCTGCCGCGTCACGAATTCGACGGGGTGGACGCGAGCCGCTCTGAGCACCGATGCTTCATAGTCGAAGACACAGATCACCCGGGACTGGGTGAAGTTGTACACCGACGTGATGCCACACGACAGGTGATCGAGGCCGCCGGCCAGCGTCATCCAGTAGAGATCGTCGGCGTCGGCACCGAGCAGCATCGTGCCGTTGCGCGAGACCCATTCGTAGAGAGGGCTGTTCGCGGCGACACCGCGCATCCCCCCGGTGTAGATGTGACTGTGCGCCGACACGAAGCCGGGAGCCAGGAAGCATCCGCCGACGTCGTGAAGGGGCCGCGGCGCCGCGGGCGGCGGTGTGCCCTCACCCGATCCGGAGATCAGGCCGTCCTCGCCGACCGAAACCCAACCCCAGAACCAGGGCGTGTCGCCACTGACAGGCAGTACCAGGGCGTTGTGGAACGTACCTCCGGTCATCCGGCCAACTCCTCGCAGACCCAGGCGTCGTGCGCACGTCGAAAGCGGGTGCGGTGTGACGGCCCCTCCGGGTCACCACGCCAGAAGGTCAGCTCTTCGAGTTCCACGGCGAATCCTGTCCAAGTGGCCGGCATGGTGAGCTGTGGGTGCGCTCCGTCGAATTGTGCCCAGCGGCGGCGTCTTTCGTCGACCGCCAACGCCGCTGTCTCGTCGTCGTTGAGCCACGCCAGCAGTTGCAGGTAGCGGCCGCGTCTGCCGAACACCTGGCGCTCCTCGCGCGCGGATGCCCGGTGGACATCGCCATGGCCGACGACCTGTCGACCCACCGCCGGCCAGGCGAGCGCAATCGCGGCGCGCGAAGACCGCGACAACTCCTGCACTTTGGCCGACCGACTGTCGGTGTGGAAGTACACGGCCCGGTCCTCGACCTCACTGAGCAGGACGTGCCGCACCCGGGGATACTCGTCGCACCCCTGGGTGGCCAGGGCCATCAGGGCGGGAAGGCTGCCCGGCGGGGGCAGCCACCGCCGGAGGAGTTGGATCGGGTCGACCGAACGATACTCCGCGGCATCGCAATCGCTCCCGAACTCGGCACCACTGGTGATCATCGGCAGACCCGCCCCGGGTCGAACGTGGAGATCTCCGCGAGCGCGGCGACCAGGGTGTCCACGCGCTCCTCGAACAACCGACCGCCGGTTTCGGCATCGGCCCCCGTGGGATCGCCGATGACACCGGATTCGGCGAAATCGGTGGACAACCAGGCGAACTGCACCGCCTTCCTGAAACCGACATGGGTCACGTCGGCCACCGCGTCGGCGATGGCCGGCACCGCTTTGTCCATGTGCACGAGGTCGGGACGCAGATGGAGCATCAGCGACGTCTCGGCCCAGCCGGCGTGGATGCCGAGACCCCGCTCGGTCGGGCCGGGTTGCGCGGGGCCCGACACGAAGAACACCTGGAGGTCGAAGCGGCGCCGCACCTCTCGGGCCGCGACCTCCACCAACGCCGAGTTGCCACCGTGGGCGTTGACGATGAGCAGCCGCCGCGCCGGCGTCTGCGCGATCGACGCCCCGATGTCGACCAACGTGTCGAACAAGGTGGAGTAGCGCAACCAGATGGTGCCCGGCAACCGGGCATGTTCGTCCGATTTGGTGTAACCCAGTGCGGGTAACAGCCAGACGTCATGTCCGGCGGCCGCTCCGCGTTCGACGAGCGCGGACGAAACAGCCTCGGCCACGATGAAATCCGTGGCCAGGGGAAGGTGCGGTCCATGTGGTTCGATGGCGCCGATCGGCAACACCAGCACCGAATCCCTCTTCAGCGCTGCCTCCACCTGCTCGGTGGTGAGCTCCGCGTACCGGCGATTGGCCGCGGACGCTGCGCTCACATCCACCTCCCGGGGTTCAACAGTCCCCTGGGGTCGGTGATCTCGGCCAACGCCCGCACCCGCTCCGCGTCGAGGTCGACGTACCACTGGTGTGGGGAGTGCACACCGACGCCCAGTTCCTCGAGCGCCTGCACACCGTCGATGACCTGTTGGGGATCGTGATAGATCCCGTTCAACATTCCGAACATCGTCTCGTGGCCCGCCTCCAGATGAAGCATGCCGCCCTCGTAGACCGCTTCGACCTCGTCGAGTCGGGTCACCAGCGCGTCACCGCGGCACTCCATGTGAAACCACTTGTGCGGCTGCGCCTTCTGTAGCCACCAGGTGGGATGGTTGTACGACAGGGTGGACAGCTTGACCGTCTCGGCGATCCCCTCGCGGACGGCTTCGATGCGCCCACCGCCGTCGACGAGCAGCGCCGCGACCTCGTCGAGTGCGCGCACGTCGACGATCCCGCGGACGTTGGCGCGCCCGGGTACGAAGGCGGGGTCGGCGGGAAGGGCGTCGACCACCTCCGCGCGGTCCGCCGACAGCAACCGCGGCAGCGGGTCGACGGCAGCCACCCGCAACGCGGCGTCGAACGCTTCCCGATGGGATCCGAAACTCGCGTAGACGCAACGCCATTCCTGCAGCGGTTCGACGCGTACCGAGGCGCCGACGATCACTCCCGCCACACCGTAGGTGTGGACGAACGGTTGCGCAGCCGCACCGTCGAGATGAACGACCTCGGCGTCTTCGGTCCCGTACACCACGTCCAGCGACTCGACGAAGCCCTGATGATTGCGGCCATGGACGATCGTCCCCGTGCCCGCCGATCCGCCGGCCAGGAATCCGCCCAGGGTCGATTGCACGGTGGACGGGTACATCCACAGTTGGCTGCCGCGCTTCCACGCCGTCTGCTCCAGATTGATCATCCGGGCACCGGCCTGTGCGGTGATGACATCGTCTGACACGCGCTCGATCTCGGTCAGCGACGTCATGTCCAGAACCAGGCCACCGAACCGCGGAATCACCTGCCCGTAATTGCCGGTGCCCTTGCCTCGGGTGGTGACGGGAACGCCCCGCGCGACGGCGGCCCGCACGACCGCGGACACCGCCTCGACGGTACGCGGGTAACACACGAGATCGGGCGTGCCCAGATTCTGGGCCGACAGGATCGGGCTCATGTGCGAGCCGTCCCGCGCGGCGCGCTGCAGGGCGCGGGGAAGCATCGTCACCCCACGCGGCCCGAGGATCGCGAGAAGGTCATCGGCGAGTGCCTCGACGTCGTTCGTCCCGAACGCCGGTCGCCCCTCGTCGGTGTCGACGGCGATGACCGGTGCGGTCATTGCGGCAGCCCGATGGAGGTGTCGATGAACTGATTGGTGTACACCTTCTCCGGTGTCAGGCCGTCGGCGGGGGCGGTGCCCTGTTGGGTGAAGATGGGCGCGGTGATGTCCAGGACGCGCCGCACCCGATTCGGGTCGAAGTCGCCGACCGTGCCGTTGGGTCCGTTGCCGACCAGCTTCAGATCCTTCATCGTCTGCACGGCGTACTCGGCGTTGCGCTGGGAGTACACCCATCCGGTGTTGTACTGCTTGACAGCATCGAGGACGATCGCGTCGGCGGCGCCCGGGGACGCCAGGTAGTCCACCATCCCTCGCTGCAGCACCGGTACCAGTTGCTTCAGGCATGCCGAGTCGGACTCCAGATCACCCGACCGCACCGCGAGGGCGGATTTGTAGCTCGGGAAGCCCGTCTCGTGGATCAGCTGGTACTTGACCGGCTTCTTCCAGCCCTCGACCTCCTCCTGGTAGAGCTGGGGCTCGGAGCTCGCAAAGCCTTGCTGCGCAGCCTTGCCGCCGTCGGCCACGAAGTTGGCCGGGGTGCCGTCGTAACTCCCATCGACCTGGTCGGCAGACAAGATGCCGGCACCGGTCAGGTAGGCCATGTAGGTCGATCCCTCGAAATACAGCACCCTGGCCTTCACCGCTTTGAGGTCACCGATGCTGTTCACCTGGGGATAGGTGGCGGGATCCCACATGATCATCTGCGGACTGATGTCCAGCGGAGCCATCACCGCCGTGGTGGGGTTCTTGGCCGAATTCTGGATCGACTGATCGGTGTCGACGTAACCGAGCATGATGTCGGGGTCGGAGTACATCTGCGACGTCACCGACTGGAAGCCGATCGCCGGGCCGCCCGCCCGGATCTCCAGGTCGACGCCGGTGTATTTCCCGCGGTCGAACAGCGGTCCCACGACGCGCTTGTTGTCGGCATTGATCTTCGCGTCGGGGCCAAGCAGTTGGTACAGGTGGCCGTGCTCGGCCTCCGGGTTCCAGTCGGTCTGGACGACGATCTTCTCGGGGCAGTTCTTGCTGAGATCGACCGGCCCGATCTGCCCGGTGAACCCCGACGCCGTGGTGTTCTCGGAGGAACTGCACGCGGCGACGAGCGCCACCGCCGCGACCGCAGCCGCTACGCCGATGCCTCGTCTGCGGCCTCGGAAGATGTTTCTGCTCACGACGTCTCCGTTTCTCGGCTCATCGCCACATCGATGGGGTGGGACAGGTCAGGGCTGGTACCAGCGGCCGACGACGCGGTCCCCGAGCCAGCCGAACAGCCAGAAGACGGCAACGCCGAGCAGCGCGGCGAGAAGGATCGCGGCGAACAGTTCGGGCGCTTGCAGGCGCGATCGGTAGTTGTCGATCAGGATGCCGATGCCCGGGTTGCCCTGTTTGAAGAAGAAGTCACCGACGATGGCGCCGACCACCGACAACCCCGCCGAGATACGCAGGCCGGCGAAGATGGCGGGCATCGCCGCGGGGAACTCCAGCTTGCGCAGCACCGTCAAACGGCTCGGATGATGTAGGGCGAACAGATCGCGCATCGATCGATCGACCGACCTCAGGCCGAACAGCGTGTTGGACACGATCGGGAACAGTGCGATGAGCACGCACACGAAAACGCGTGCCGTGAAACCGAAGCCGAACCAGAAGCCCACCAGCGGCACCAGGGCCAGGATCGGGACACACTGCAGCACAACGGCGTACGGGAACAACGCGTTCTCCATGATCGGAGACTGCGACATGACGACCGCCCAGACGATTCCGATGACGGCCGCGATCGCGAGACCGGTCAGCGCGACCGTCGTCGTCCTACCCAGTGCTTCCCACATGTCCTGCACCGAATCTCCCAGGAGCCCTTCGGTGATCACCTGGTGCGGAGGCGGCATCAGGAACCGGCGCCGCGGATCGAGGACGGCATAGCTGATCGCATACCAGACACCCAGGACCACACCCAGTACCAGCAGGGGTGCCGCGACGGTGACGACCTTGTGCGAGGCGAGTCTCGTCGCTGCCCTCGATGGCCGGGATGGTTTCGTCGCGGACTGCTGGTCGGCGGATTCGGTCGTGGTCATGAGTGTGCCTCCCTCAGTGCGCTGGAGATTCGGCCGGCGATGCGGCCGAATTCCGGTTCGAAACGCAGATCCGGTGACCGCGGGAAGGAGAAGGGCACCTCGATCTCGTCGACGATGGTGCCGGGGCGGCCCGACATCACGAGCACCCGGCTGGACAGGAACGTCGCTTCCGACACCGAGTGGGTGATGAACAGCCCGGCGAACGACCGGACGGCGAACAGTTCGTTGAGCTCGACGCCCAGACGCTCGCGAGTCATCTCGTCGAGTGCGGCGAACGGCTCGTCGAAGAGGAACAGGTCCGGGTCGAGGGTCAGCGAGCGGGCCAGTGACACCCGCATCCGCATGCCGCCGGAAAGCATGTGGGGCAGATGGTTCTCGAACCCTTCCAGTCCCACCGTCGACAACGCGGCGGCCGCACGCTGCCGGCGTTCGCTTCGCGGGACGCCGTCGAGCTCACCGAGAAGTGCCACGTTGTCGTTCACCGACCGCCACGGCAGCAAGGTGGCGTCCTGGAAGACGTAGCCGATCCGCTGCGCACCACACTGCAGATACCCGTCGGTGATGGTGTCGAGTCCTGCCGAGAGCCTCAACAGTGTCGACTTACCGCAGCCGGAAGGCCCTACGACACTGACGAATTCACCGGCCCGGACGGTCAGGTTGACATCCCGCAGGGCGTGGGTGCCGTCCGGGTACACCAACTCTGCCCGCTCGAACCCGAGCAGGGGGTGGCCGAGCGCAGGCGTGGCGACGGCGTTCGTCTGACTCATCGATCCTCCGCGGCTCGTGCCAACGCCGGCGTGCGGTTGCCGTCGGGCTCGCCGGCGATCCAGCTCGTGGTCTCGGTTTTGGCGACCGGCACTCCGTTGACGATCACCACCCGATCGGCCGGGGCGACGGCGATGGCCTCGACGATGTCGGTGCCACGAACCGCGAGGAAGTCCGCGCGTGCCCCGATGCGGGGACCCGCCGGTTCGAGCCCCAGCACCGCACGCGCCGAGTCGGTGACCAGATCGGCTGCGACGCTCGGCGGTTGGTGAGCGGCGACGACGAGCAGCGACGCGGTCTCCAAGGGGTCGGCCCGGCCGACCGGGTTGAAGGGATCACGGACGTTGTCGGCACCGGCGGCGACCAGCACGCCCGCGTCTCGCAGGACGTCGATCGTGGTGATGCCCCGGCGGCCGGCCGAAAGTCCCTGCCTGCCCTGCAGGTACAGGTTCGTGATCGGCAAGGCGACCACCGAGACGGCCGCGCGCGCCAGCGCCGCCGCCACACGCTGCAGGTCAGCGGGCGGCAACGTGGCCAGGCGGCTGCAGTGACTCGCGGTGCGGATGCGGTCGGCAGGCCAGTCCGCGACCCGGTCGGCCAGCAGTTCCACGGTCAGGTGGTCCCCGTCGAGGAACTCGTCGGCGTGGATATCGACTCCGACCCCGTGCTTCTCGGCCAGGTCGAGGAGCCGCGTCATCTCGGCGACGGGATCGTCGGCGACATGCGGCGCTCCGCCGATCAGGTCGGCGCCGGCTGCCAGGGCGGCCTCGATGGCGGAGTCCGGTGACGTCGTGCGGCCGAGCACGACGATCTGGACGGTCATGAGGCCGCGCAAGGTTTCCCGCAGGTGCGACAACGCACGCACTGCCCGCAGCGGGTCGTGGTCGGAGAAGATGTCGACGTGCGTACGTACCGCGGTGATTCCATTGCGGAGCATCGCGGAGGCGGTTGCCAGCGCCCGCCGACGGAACGAGTCCTCGTCGAGCCGTCCACATCCGGCCTGCCAGGCGGTGATCGCGTCGTGGAGATCCCCCAGCGGGGGGTCGAGCTCCGACCACGACATCGCCTTGTCGAGATGGGCATGCGGTTCGGCCGCCGCGGCCGTGAGGACGTAACCGCTCAGGTCGAGCCAGTCAGACCTCCCGATCGAACCGGAAGGATCGGGGGGTCTGATGTCGTGCACCCGGCTGACGCCGTCGGCTCCGGTGGACAGCTCGATGTCGACGGCGGTGCCGTCGACGAGGACACCGGTCATCCCTCGCACCGGCAGGAGGGGCGTGAGCTGCATAGCGGGAGCTCCAAATGGATTGCGGGACAGCGCATCGTCGCGCTCGAATCGTGGTTCCGCCGTGGCTGGGTCAGCGGAGTCTGCTTCCTACAATGTTGATCGTGTCAACAACGCCCAACTTAGTGCCGGTCTGTTGCGGTTCAGTTACAAGCGGCTGCCACCGTGTAACCATTGGGGCGCGACGTCGGCGCCGGCAGCGCCGAAGAAGGCCGGTGTCGCCCTGCGCGTCGGCACCGCGCGCATTGTGTGTGACCGTTTCAGCAGCGAGGATGGACGACCATGGCGCTGGATGAACCCGATGCGGCGCAAGTCTCGCTGGGGGCCGAGATCCGCAGGCGGCGCAAGGAGCACGGCCTGACGCTGGCTGGCCTGGCGGCGCAGGCGCACATCTCCCACCCGTTCCTGTCGCAGCTGGAGCGCGGGTACGCGCGGCCCAGCATGACCACACTCGAGCGGATCGCGCGCGCGCTCGACACGACCCAGGTGAGCTTGATGTTGGCCGCAGGCCCGCCGGAGACCACGCACGCAGAGCCGCGGGTTCCCCACGGCGCGCGTGTCGTCCGCTCGGATGAGGGAGCCGTTCTCCCCCAGTCCGATGACAAGATCGGTTACGCGCGCCTGCTGGTCGGGGCGGGCAGTGCGGCGTTCTTTCCACAGGAGCAGCTCGTCAGCCGGCAGCGCTACGGCGACTACTTCCAGCACGTTCAGGACGAATGGGTGTATGTCATCTCCGGCAAGATCGAGGTCGACCTCGGTGGCGAGAGCCGGGTGCGATTGCGCGACGGCGACAGCCTTTACTACGCTGGCGGCATTCCCCACCGGTGGCGCCTGGCCGGACGTGACGCAGCTCGGCTGATCGTGGTGCAGGCCTCGCTGTAGGGGACGGTTCCCTGGCTGGGACTCGGCGGAGACTCCGAAGGAGATCTCCGATGACGTCAGTGTTTTCAGCACCCAACTCCATCGCGAACGGTATCCGCGTGCGCGTGGCCGCCCGCAACCAGGTGGCCGACGACGTCGACGAGTTCGTTCTCGTCTCGGACGCGGATGTCCCCCTGCCCTCGTGGTCGGCGGGTTCACATGTCGATCTCGCCACCCCGGCCGGTCCCGTGCGGCAGTACTCGCTGTGTCCGCAGCGCGCGCATGCCGGGGAAGAGCCCGGTGACGAGCACACCTACCGCATCGCCGTGCAACGGCGAGCGGATGGTCGCGGCGGGTCGGTCTCGGCGCACGCGTCGTTGACTGTCGGCACCCCAACGTGGATCAGCCCGCCACGCAACCACTTCGCACTGACCCGCGCGTTGACCTACGTCTTCGTGGCCGGCGGGATCGGTATCACCCCGTTGCTGTCGCTCGTCGAGGCAGCCCGGACGTCCGGACGGCCGTGGAAGCTGATCTACACCGGGCCGACCCGCGGGGGAATGGCGTACACCGACGAACTCGTGGCACTGCACGGGGCCCACGTGAGCATCCGCGAGTCACGCCGAACGGGGCGCGTGGACTTCGGCGACGAGCTGGCCGGTCTCCCCCGCGGCACCGCCGTCTACGCGTGCGGCCCCGCGGGCATGCTCGACGCGGTGGTCGACGCCTGTGCCGACCAGCCCGCGGTCGATGTGTTCACCGAGAGATTCACCGCCCCGGTTCTTTCCGGCCGCCCAGCACAGTCGTTCGAGCTGTCGCTGGCGCTGTCCGGCGTCACGGTGGACGTTCCCGAGGACCGGACGATTCTCGACGTACTCGACGCCTGCGGTGTCGTCGCACCGTCGTCGTGTCGCGAGGGCACGTGCGGCACGTGCGAGACCGGCGTCGTCAGCGGCGAGGTCGATCACCGTGACGTGATCCTCTCCCCCGAGGAGCGCGCCGAGAACGAATCGATGATGATCTGCGTATCCCGCTGCAGCAGCGGGCGATTGGTTCTCGAGTTGTGAGTGCGACAGTGCTCACCGGAGCGCACGCCGTGTTGGTCGACTCCACCACGGTGGCACGCGGCGACGTCATCGTGGCCGCCGGGCGCGTCACGAATACCTCCCCGCCCGCCGCCGTGGCGGTCGACGTGTCGGGGTGCGTGGTCACCCCGGGTCTGGTCAACGCCCACCATCACCTGCTACAGAGCGCGTTCCGGTCCGGTCCCGACACCAGGTTCCTGCCGATGCGCGAATGGCTCACACGGATGTCGGCCAGGTACGTCGCGACGGGTGTCGACCCCGAACTGACGGCAGCAGCCGCGGCAGTCGGCCTGGCCGAGTCGTTGCTCGCCGGTGTGACCACCGTGGCAGACCACCACCTCACCTGGCCTGCCGAACAAGACCCGGTCGAGTTGGCAGCAGCGACGATCGGCACGGCACGCCGATTGGGGGCGCGGCTGGTGTTCGTCCGCGGCACCGCGCGCGACGCACCCGACCGTGCGGCGCAGTCGATCGCCGACATCCACAGCGCGTCGTTGAGTGACGCCACCGCTGGCGTCTCGGCCGACGGGATGACTCAATTGGCGGTGGGTCCCTCGGGCGTCCATGCCGACGGGCCGGAAACCTTCTCCGCTCTCACCGAAGTCGCGCGCGCGTTGGGGCTGCGTCGCCGGACGCAGGCGAACGAGCAGATCGACGTGGAGATCGCCGCCGAGCGCTATGGTCGCCGCCCGCTCGAGTTGCTCGATCAGTGGGGTTGGTTGGACGACGATGTCACGATCGCTCACCTGTGTGGGATCACCGATGCCGAGATCGCCCTCGTCGCCGACTCGGGTGCGACCGCAACGCACGCGCCGGGTTGCGACGTGCCCATGGGGTGGGGGGTGGCTCGGGTGAAAGCGCTCCTCTCGGCCGGCGTGCGGGTCGGCCTGGGGACGAGCGGCGGCGGCAGCAACGACGCGGGTCATCTGCTCGCCGACGCCCGGCTGGCGATGCAGGTGTCGGGGCTCATCGGTGAACCGGTCTCGGCGCGGGAGATCCTGGCCTCGGCAACCGAGGGGTCGGCGGCGGGACTCGGACGATCGGACCTGGGACATCTGCGTCCCGGCGCCGTCGCGGATCTCTGCGTGTGGGACTGCGCTGACGTGGTCGACGCCGGTGTGCCCGACCTCGTCGACGGTCTCCTGTGGGCCGGCCCGGGTCGACGGCCCCGCGACGTGATGGTCAACGGCCGCTGGGTGGTGCGCAACGGCGAGTTGTCGACCGCCGACTCGCGCCGACTCGCGATGCACCTGAGCTCCCTGCTGCGCCGGCGCGGGGCCACCTGCTGCTGAGTGCTCAGCTCTCCGGCACGCACCGTTCGATCTCGTCGAGCCACGTCCGTGCCGACATGTCCGAGGGCGCCCGCCAGTCACCGCGCGGTGACAGCGAGCCGCCGGCAGACACTTTCGGCCCATTGGGCAGCGCCGAGCGTTTGAACTGGCTGAACGAGTAGAAGCGCTGCGCGAACACCTGCAACCAGTGCCGGATCTCGGTCAGCGTGTACGCCGGGCGCTCGTCCTCGGCGATCCCTGACGGCCAGTCACCGTGGTCGGCGTCGCGCCATGCATGCCACGCCAGGAACGCCACCCGTGACGGGCGGAAGCCGTAGCGCAGCACCTGGAACAACGAGAAGTCCTGCAGCACATAGGGACCCACCTTGTCCTGGCTGCTCTGGATCTCCTCGTCCTCGCCTGCGGGCACCAACTCCGGGCTGATCTCGGTGTCCAGGACGTCGGCGAGCACCTCGTTGACCGTCTCGTCGAACTGTTCCGAGGAGATCACCCAGCGAATCAGGTGCTGGATCAACGTCTTCGGCACTCCACCGTTGACGTTGTAGTGCGACATCTGGTCACCCACCCCGTACGTCGACCAGCCCAGGGCGAGCTCGGACAGATCCCCGGTCCCGAGCACGATGCCGCCGCGGTAATTGGCCAGCCGGAACAGATAATCGGTGCGCAAACCGGCCTGCACGTTCTCGAACGTGACGTCGTAGACCTTTTCCCCCCGCGAGAACGGGTGATCGAGTTCCTTGAGCATCAACTCGGCGGTGGCCCTGATGTCGATGGTCTCGAACGTCACACCCAGCGCCTCGGCCAGCCGGGTGGCGTTGTTCCTGGTGCGCTCACCGGTGGCGAAACCGGGCAGGGTGTAGGCCAGGATGTGGCTGCGCGGACGCTCTTCGCGGTCCATCGCGCGGGCCGCGACGATCAGCGCATGCGTCGAGTCGAGACCTCCCGAGAGGCCCAGCACCACCTTCGGATAGCTCAGCGCACGCAGTCGCTGCTCGAGCCCGGACACCTGGATGCTGTAGGCCTCGTAGCAGTCCTGCTCGAGCCGGGCCGGATCGTTGGGCACGAACGGAAAGCGCTCGACGTCGCGCAGCAGGCCGATGTCGCCGGCGGGCGGGTCGAGACGGAATCCGATGCGCCGGAACGAGTCATCGTCGATCAGATGGTGGCGGCGGTTGTCGTCGAAGGTCCCCATCCGGGTCCGCTCGTTGCGCAGCAACTGCACGTCCACATCGGCGACGCTGCGCCGCTCCCCCTTCGGGAAGCGTTCGGACTGCGCCAGGCACCGCCCGTTCTCCCAGATCATCGTCTGGCCGTCCCAGGCCAGATCGGTGGTCGACTCCCCTTCTCCCGCAGCGGCATACACGTAGGCCGCCAGGCACCGCGACGAGGCCGAGCGGGCCAGCAGGGCGCGGTCCTCGGCCCGTCCGATCGTGATCGGGCTGCCGGACAGGTTGGCCAGCACCGTCGCACCGGCGAGTGCCGCCTCCGCACTGGGGGGCACCGGGACGAACATGTCCTCGCAGATCTCCACGTGCAGAACGAAATGGGGCAGGTCCTCGGCCGCGAAGAGCAAGTCAGGACCGAACGGGACATCGACGTCGCCGATGCGGATCTCGCCGCTCTCGTCGTCACCGGCGGCGATCTGACGCTTCTCGTAGAACTCGCGGTAGGTGGGCAGATAGGACTTCGGCACCACGCCGAGCACCCGGCCGCGGTGGATCACCACCGCGGTGTTGTAGACGCGGTGCCGGTGGCGCAGGGGCGCACCGACCACCAGGACCGGCAGCAGTGCCGCCGACGCGGCCGCGACCTCACCGATCGCGGTTTCGACGGCCTCGAGCAGCGCGTCGGCCATCACGATGTCCTCGATCGAATACCCCGACAGCGTCAGCTCGGGGAACACCGCGAGACCGACGTTGTCGTCATGGCATTGGCGCGCGATGCGCAGCACCGACTCCGCGTTCGCGGCGGGATCGGCGAGCGCGGTGTGATGGGTGCACGCGGCGACACGGACGAAGCCCTGCTGGTACGCCGAGTAAAAATCCATGCTTCATTGTGTCCCCGTAGGTGTTCCCGCGAGCACTCCGGGTACGCACGGGTCCATGAGCGACACCGTCATCCTCGTGGCCGACATGATGAACACCTACGACCACCCCGCCGCCGCCGACTGCCTGGTCTGACCAGCGACGGCCTGACCAGCGACGACCGTGCCAGCGCCTATCCTCGATGGGGTGGAGTCCCCCGAACTGGTCACCGTCCTGAGTGGTCGGCGCGTGGCCGTGCTGACCGGGGCGGGGATGTCGACCGATTCGGGCATCCCCGATTACCGCGGGCCCGACTCACCGCCCGCCAATCCGATGACGATCCGGCAGTTCACCTCGGATCCGGTGTTCCGGCAGCGCTACTGGGCGCGCAATCACGTCGGGTGGCGGCACATGGACGAGCGCAGGCCCAACGCGGGCCACCGGGCCCTGGCGGCGCTGGAACGCGCGGGCGTGGTGACGGGCCTGATCACGCAGAATGTCGACCTCCTGCACACCAAGGCGGGCAGCCGGGTCGTGATCGATCTGCACGGCACTTACGTCCATGTGGTCTGTCTGCAGTGTGGGCACGGCATGTCGCGGGTCGGCCTCGACGAGCTGCTGGAGGCGGCCAATCCCGGGTTCCGGGACAGGGTGGCGAGCCTGGACAGCATCGCCGTGGCCCCCGACGCCGACGCGGTCGTCGGTGACACGTCGTCGTTCCAGATCGTGGACTGTCCTGTCTGCGGCGGGATGCTCAAACCCGACATCGTGTATTTCGGCGAGAGTGTGCCCAAAGCGCGGGTGGACGAGGCGTATTCACTCGTCGACGCCGCAGACGCACTGCTGGTGGCGGGTTCGTCGCTGACCGTCTACTCCGGCTACCGCTTCGTCCGGCATGCCGCCGCCCGGGGCATCCCGATCGCGATCGTCAATCGCGGCCGCACCCGCGGTGACGATCTCGCCACGGTGAAGATCGACAACGGGTGCTCGCCGATGCTGGCTCTGCTCGCCGACGAATTGCCCGCCCTGACGAGCTCCGTCTAACCGGCGGAGACCCGGACGGCGACCAGATCGTCGGCATGCACTGCGGGACGGCGCATCTCGGCCGGCAGGTCCGACGTCGAACGGCCCAGCATGGTCGCCAGTTCCGCGGCGTCGTAGCCGACGACACCGCGGGCCACCATCGTCGAATCAGGGGCGCGCAGCTCGACCACGTCACCGCCGTAGAACCGCCCGGACAGCGCCGTGATACCCGCGGCCAACAGTGAACGACGCTGTCGCAGAACGGCATTGACCGCACCCTCGTCGAGCGTCAGGGCCCCGGCGGTCTCGGCGGCGTAACGCACCCAGAACCGTCGGGCGGACATCCGCTCGGCGCGCGGTGCGAAGACGGTTCCCACCGACGCACCCTCCAGCGCGGCAGCCGCATCGGCTGCCGCGGCGAGCAACACCGGCACACCGGCGTCGGCGGCGAGCAACGCCGACGACAACTTCGACACCATGCCGCCGGTGCCGAGGTGGCTACCCCGCCCGGCCGTCACCCCGGCCAGATCGTCGGGTCCGTCCACCTCGGCGATGTAGCGCGCGTTGCCCTTTCGGGGATCGCTGTCGTAGAGCCCGTCCACATCGGACAGCAGGATCAGCGCATCGGCACCGACCAGGTGGGCCACCAGGGCCGAGAGCCGATCGTTGTCACCGAACCGGATCTCGTTGGTCGCCACCGTGTCGTTCTCGTTGACGATCGCCACGGCGTGCAGGGCCCGCAGCCGGTCCAGGGTGCGTTGGGCATTGGTGTGCTGCACCCGCATCGAGATGTCGTGCGCGGTGAGCAGTACCTGACCCACGGTGCGCTGGTATCGGCCGAAGGCCGCACTCCAGGAGTTGATCAGCGCGACCTGGCCGACACTGGCGGCGGCCTGTTTGGTCGCCAGATCGGTGGGCCGGCGGGTCAGCCCCAGCGGCTCGATACCGGCGGCGATGGCGCCCGAGGACACGATGACCACATCCGAGCCCGCCTTCATCCGCGCTTCGATCGCGTCGGCCAGGTACTGCAGTCGGTTGACGTCGAACTCACCGGTCGGGGTGGTCAGCGCGGTGGTGCCGATCTTGACGACCACGGACCGCGCGGTGCGGATCGCGTCCCGGTGCCGGCTCATTTCCCGGCGTCGGGGGTTTCCCGCCTGGCCTTGCGCGCCGCCTTGCGCTCATCGGCGGAGATGCGCTCGGTCTGCTCCAGGCGGATGTCGGTGCCACGCCCGGACAGGTGCACGTCGACACCGGCGGGGGTCTGCGGCTCCCAATCGAAGGTCATGTCACCGATGGTCACGGCGCATCCCGGCTTGGCGCCCTGCTTGAGCAACTCGTCCTCGACACCCAACCGCGCCAGCCGGTCCCCCAGGTATCCGACGGCCTCGTCGTTCTCGAAGTTGGTCTGCGCCACCCAGCGCAGCGGCCGGGTGCCGCGCACGACGAATCCGCCCATCCCGTCCGGCTCGACGGAGAACGCGGTCTCGTCGACGGGGATCGGCCGGATCACCGGACGGCGGGGAACCACCTCCGGTTGCGCCGCCCGATAGGACGCGACCATGTCCCACAGAGCGAAGGTCAACGGCCGCAGGCCTTCTCGCGACACCGTCGACACCTCGAACACGGGCCAGTCGAAGGCGCGCCGGATCTCGTCGCGCACGAAGTCGGCCAGCTCCCGCGCGTCGGGGACGTCGATCTTGTTGAGCACCACCGCACGCGGGCGCTCGGTGAGGTCACCCAGGGTGGTGTCGCCCTGCAATGTCGGTGTGTAAGCAGCCATCTCGGCTTCCAGCGCCTCGATGTCGGAGACGGGGTCGCGACCGGGCTCCAGCGTCGCGCAGTCGACGACATGCACCAGCACGGCGCACCGCTCGATGTGACGCAGGAAGTCCAGCCCGAGACCACGCCCCTCGGAGGCGCCGGGGATCAGACCGGGAACATCGGCGACGGTGAAGGTGTGGTCACCGGCGGACACCACGCCGAGATTGGGCGCGAGCGTGGTGAACGGATAGTCGGCGATCTTGGGCTTGGCCGCGGAGATCGCCGACACCAGCGAGGATTTACCGGCAGAAGGAAATCCGACCAGCCCGATGTCGGCGACGGTCTTCAGCTCCAGGGTGAGATCGCGGATCTCGCCCTTCTCGCCGAGCAGAGCGAAACCGGGCGCCTTGCGCGCTCGCGACGCGAGGGCCGCGTTACCCAGACCGCCGCGTCCGCCGGCCGCGGCTTCGAAACGGGTGCCCGCACCGACGAGGTCGGCCAGCATCCGTCCGCGCTCGTCGAGCACGACGGTACCGTCGGGAACTTTGACCTCGAGGTCGGTACCGGCGGCGCCGTCGCGGTTGCTTCCGGCGCCCTGCTTACCCGAGGGCGCCACCACATGGGGATGGAAGTGGAAGTCGAGCAGGGTGTGCACCTGCGGGTCCACCACGAACACGATGCTTCCGCCGCGTCCGCCGTTGCCGCCGTCGGGGCCGCCGAGTGGCTTGAATTTCTCGCGGTGCACCGAAGCGCACCCGTTACCGCCGTTGCCCGCTTTCGCGTGGATCACCACACGGTCGATGAACCTGGTCATCGAAGTCCTCCTCTCTCAACCGAAACCGACGTCTGGGCACTGTCGTGCGCGTGCACGACACCAGGACGTCGATCTCGGTGTGGAGAAAGAGGTCAGGCGTCGGTGCGGGCCGCCCGCACCACGTTGATGAACTTGCGGCCGCGCTTGGTGCCGAACTCGACGGCGCCGGGGGCGGTCGCGAACAGCGTGTCGTCACCGCCGCGGCCGACGTTCACGCCGGGATGGAAGTGCGTGCCGCGCTGACGGACCAGGATCTCGCCGGCCTTGACGACCTGGCCGCCGAACCGCTTGACCCCGAGCCGCTGGGCGTTGGAGTCGCGACCGTTGCGTGAGCTGGAAGCGCCCTTCTTGTGTGCCATGTCTGTCGCTCCCGTCGTTACTTGATGCCGGTGACTTTGAGCACCGTCAACTGC
>Ga0247757_10000294_pt1 | contig 41917 bp, 55 predicted proteins | sample UWRJL126311R4_FD_180929 | JGI IMG/M metagenome (GOLD analysis project Ga0247757, IMG submission 180929) | Plant litter microbial communities from Arlington Agricultural Research Station in Wisconsin, United States - UWRJ-L126-311R-4 | ecosystem: Environmental > Terrestrial > Plant litter >... | reverse complement strand
GCAGACAGTACTGTCAAAGGACGTCAATATCTCATATATATCATCAAACTATCAACCAGCTGACGGCCTCACGAAGCTACTGCCAAAACAACGCCATAAGAACTGGGTTAAACTACTGAATCTACAACAATTCCCAAGTCGATAGAATTCTGACAACAAACTAGCAAGAATTCTATATAGAATTCTAGCTCAGAACGCCGACGGCAAGCCGGCAGCTTTCTGGCAGCTTTCTGGCGGCATTCCAGCGGCAAACCGACTCAATTCTATCACGAAATCGATCAGAATTCTACACAGAAAACTCGCTATACTCTATAGCAATTCCGGCAGCGAACTAGTCGCATACCCTAGGAACGCTGGCAGCTTTCCCGCAGCTTTCTGGCAGCTTTCCCGCAGCTTTCTGGCAGCTTTCCTATAGCTTTCTAACGGCATTCCGCCAGCAAACCGACGGAAAGCGTACGAGTATAAGAAGAATAGAGACCTTCTCTCTATAGGCAGAATCAATCAATTACTTCAATCAAAATTATCCCTCTTAAAATAACAAGTAAGCTGACAGCTTTCTCTAGTCCTTTCCTTACTACACTTAATAGAGCTATATGCTCACAAAAACGCTTAAATGAAGCACCTTCCTATATATGAAGCAATAAAAAGGGGATACACCTCCAGAGACGTCTGAAAACATGAGGACCCCACATACACCGCGACGGCGGAGACTACCCACCTGGGAACTGCACCCGACTAAGAGAGACTGATTACCTCTTACTTTAATTTAAATGCAGCTGTCTTAAAATAGATAGAGGGGGAATTATAGTTAAATATCAAATCAAGCTTCAAACTATTAAACATCAAATTAACTTTCAAATATCAAATCAGCTTCCAACTACGTTCGAAGCTGAAGGGGGTGTATAAGCAGCCAAGGCCATGTCACATGATGGGTTCTCTCTATATAAGGGCGTCAAACATGTCTGCTATACATAGACACCTACACTGAACTACACACTCAATCAATTCATTCAATTCTTCACTTGTGCCCCATTCTTACAGAATGTTTGGAGCCCGATAAGCCATCTTGGCTACAGCTGCACGACAGTCCACTATAGTAGCTCAGGCGTCGCCATGTAGACGAAGACATACCTCTTTCGGCAGGAAAGACAATCAAAAAATAAAATAAAAAGGAAAACAGGTCGATGAGAAACAAAAGACAGGCTTGGCGTGTGACGACGGCGGCGACGGCGACGGTATGGGACATGGGACATGGGACATGGGGCCTGGGCTACGAGGGGAGATTGGGAACTGGGGACGGCGGGCATGGCTGTGAGCTTTGGGCCACGGGGACAGGGGTTACGGGGCATGAGGGAGGGGGAAACAGGGAACAGGGAACAGGGAACAGGGCCATGGGTCTAGTCCGTGCCGGCTGCGGTATTGTACGCCGATACGGTCCTGCAGCTGTGCACGTACAGCGAACAAGCTGCTGTTGCTGCATGTTGGCCGCAGTCATCAGCAATGGATCCGGCATGGACGTGAGATGGCGAAAAAGCGGACGTTGTGTTACACTACCTTATAACCCAATGCCGTCTTCATGCATGAGGTGAGCTTTAGCCAATGGTTCTCTTTTGAATACATAGTAAGACAATAGTGAATAAAACAAAACATTTGGGCATAGAGCCATAGACGAGGCTTTGCTCTGTAAGCCTAGCCTTTCGCAATTGATCATCAAGTCATCGTCGCTGTCGTTGATGTTGAAAGATATCGTCCTAAAGATTGCCATGTTCTCTTGTTCAAGTAATTTGGTGTACCCCATAATTGCAGACTACGGTCAATCAGGAATAGGGTATTAAATAAGATCAGGGACTTTCGGCATGAGTAGAGATCGGGGCGCACACAAGGCTGGTCCTCATGTTTTGAGCCGCAACCTATCGGATGCAGACTGGAAAATCACCTGCAGTGTACTACAGGGCAAGACGATTGGGCCAATTACTGTGGTAATTAGTCTCTCTGAGTACAGTAAATGCTGGACCAGGGGCCGTGTCCGCGCAGATGGTCCATATCCGTGCACAACGCCCATGTCCGTGCGTGCACCCCATGCCCAGGGCTATTGTAGAGGAATAGTAACACGCTACCCGCCGGGAGCCGTGGGCCTGGCCTGTCCCCTTCCCCTCTGCCAATGATGCGCAACGCACATTTGATTGAAGATAACCTACCGACTCTCACACACACATCCACCCACACACAACTGCAACCGCGATGCCATGATGCGTTGCCTCCTAACGCTTACTTTTTGGGCGGCGATAGTAGTGAATAAAATAAAACATCTAGGCATAGAGTTTTAGAAGAGGTTTTGCTCTATAATCCTAGGCTTTCGCGGTTGATCATCAAGTCATTGTCGCTGTCGTTATTGGCGAAAGATTGCCGGTGAGGTGGCTGTGCGAAAGACGCTTCAATGTTGTAGGCGCGATACACCCTATCCCTGCTGCCCAGGGAAATCCGGGCAGCCGCAGACACCGCATAACCCACGCGAAAGCTCGGGCGTGCGAGCACGCCCCCCTCCCCCTTCCCCGCCCCTCCGGCCATGCCTATAGTATGTATAAAGATTACGCTCCGCACTCACAATGCCATTTGGATCTTTTTGCTATTGATCTCGTGGTCTATCTCCGTCTCACAGAACGTCGATTCCTCGCCCCTAACGTCTTCATTTCATACACTTGGAGACCGTCGAGCAATACAATACTGTGCTCCTAGCTAGTACGATACCACCCGTCGGACCTAAACCCTATTAGTCCTACTTCGTTACCATCCATCCAACCATGAAGTTATCCAGTGAAGCTATCATCGGCCTCCTAGCCATACTCGTGACTGTTCTCATAGCCGCCACACCTCTACGACGTTGGATATGGAGAGTACCGATCCAACAATGGATGCTTCAGCGTGAGTACCTACTCGACAGGATCAAGGAACATGTCTAAGTCAGGCCATGCAGGGCAGTCGAACACCTATCTTCCCGTCTACAGTCCGCCCCGCCCAACGCAGCCCCAGACCGATTTCAGCCCCCGTATATGGTCGCAGGATACGCCCAGGTGCAACCGATGGAAATATTTCACGCGCACGTACACGGTGGTCGAGTCCATGGTTGTTGTCGGCCAAGATGGTGATCCATAATAGTCAGACACATGCTGAAGGACTGGCATCGTTAGCCAGAATACCATTCACACGGCAAAACACAAAAGGTTAAAAAGGGTCCTCGCCATGTACGTTCACCTCTTGTCCTGCACTACCTCTTCCGATAGACCCTTCTCCAGCCCCAACAGACCACGACCTGGTAGGCTATTCACTAACGGCGCCAGCGTCGCAGCCGGAGCATAGTTATTCCCTGTCGAAGGCATCGTGAATCCACCGTTATCCTCGAGCATGAAGTGGGCATTTTGCATCTCAGATCGGGTGTCCATTTCCAGGCCAGACAGCAGGTCGGCAGGCGGTGGGAGATTATGCATGGCACTACGTGCACTGGAAGCAGGCACATGTGGGAAGACAATGGTTGGAAGGTTCGGTGTGCGGAGAAGCGGGTTGACTGCTTGCTTTGCTGTCGATGCCGATGCAAATGCGGAGGTGGTTGGAGCCGTGGTTGTCGTCCCGGAACTGGGATTGTTATGGTGAAAGGGCTCAGGAAGTCGCGAAGATGCGGGCGGGTTGGAGCTTGGTGGATATGGAGACACGGCTGATGACAGAGCGCTACTTGTTAGCACCGACATTGGGAGGTTAAGGGTTATTAAAGGACTGATGTGAGTATCGTCCGTGCCCTGGAGAATACCAGAAGTACCATCCCCAGCGAAATGGGTCATCGTGGGCAAGCCAGCACCGGAGGCTGCTGATATTTGCGATGGGTTTGCATCTGCCCATTCGAAGATATTACGGCTCAGGATGATGGGGCTTCGAATGTGATCACCGTCTTCTGAAGCAAGATCACCAAACTCTAAGGGACCTGGGAAGGATGTGAGGAGAGGTTCGCGCAGCGTAAGAGGCATCAAATTGGGATTGGATGAAGCGGCCGACGCCAGGCTGGAGAAGGAAGCTTCAATAGTCGTATCCCTGCTTGCCGGCAAATCTGAGGCTCTCTCGCTATTCCCGAACTCTTGACTATCTTCTTTTCCTTGCTTCTCTTGCATCATTAGTTGGTCCTTTGGCTTCAATTTATACCCGGCCTTAGCAAATTTTTCTGGAAATCTGATCCTGAAACGATCGCGTAGGTCGGTTGGATGGCGAGAGGAGAATCCTAAGTCCTTATCATCCCTCATCAGGTGCCATGAAGAGCTATATTTGCCGAATCCTTTGAGGAGGTTTTCGTCATCTTGCTCTGTGAATACGCGGCGTTCTCTGCGATCCTTTTTGGTGAATGCGCCGTGGATGCCCATTTCACGAAGTTCTGCGGGGCCTTTTCGATGGCTTTCGGTGCGAGGTTTTCGAGATGATGACTCTTTAGTTGAATCTTGGGTGCTGAAATCTTGACTAGTCGACATGCTCGTATGGGCAGATGAGGTAGCGGTGCTAGGTGAATCATCATCTTGGGAAGCCGTCTTGCGTTTTGGCTTCCTGGGTTTCAAACCTTCACCTGGGCAACACGTACGGAAGCGGTCCTTAAGGTCGACAGCAGTTCGTGAATTAAATGTAAAATCTGGACACTGAAGAATCTTCTTCCAATTTCCAATTCCAAATCGACTGACACCAACGAGCAAGTCTTTTGTCTCTTGATCCGACCATTTTTTCCGTCTTTTCAACTCTTTCGTCGCAGCAGCTACTGCAGGCGTGTCCGAGGTTACTCTACTGGCCTGGTTTTCCTTGTCGCTCGTTGTAGTTGTAGTTTTACCTGCATCTTTTTCTCGTGATATCTTTTGGTTCCCCGAAAGTCTGTCCCCACTAGGCAACGCGCTGCCATTGCTTTCCTTTCTCTGTTCTGACCCACTCGCATTTGGCAATCCCACACTATCTCCAATATCCCTTCCAAACGCGCCCGACTCGCTAGTGATGGGTGGGAAAAGCCGACTCTGCGCAAATGCTGGTGGCTGGTGCAAACCTTGAAGCAAAGGGGGTATTCTTGGTCGTTTTGCAGGCTTCTTCGTCTGTTGATGGGGCCTCGGTAACTTCAACAGTGAGTTCTCCGCTCCTGTTGGTGCCAGTGGATTTGCAGGCTCGTCGACTCTCTTCCTCTTCAGCGAGTGTTGCTGCGACGGATCCAGCAATAAATCGCTCAGTCTTCCACTAAAAGGTGTCACAGAAGCGGAAGCCGCTGGCACAGACTGAACGTTTGCGGGTGTGGGCGTCTCATTATTCAAGACTCCTGCAATAGGGACGCTGGGCTTCTGTCTCTTCGTTGCCGATTGCGGCTGCTCCAATACCGTATGCTGACGGTTCCGACTCAGCCCCGACACGTTGTTAGGAGAAGTATTCGCGGATACACCGTCGCTCGTGGTACTGGATTCGAGGGGGTGCGGTTGTCGCGGGGCAGCTGAGGTATGTGGCAAATGCGACACGGGGTCGAGGACGGGTCGCTCGAAAGCAGAGTCCCCTAATAGAGTCGCTATTCGGGGCTCCATATTTTGGTGTTTGCGTGCCCTGCCATCTGGAACACAGGCGGCGTGAGCATAAGTTGCGTTGCAGGTGGCCTTTCAGGCAGCGATTGATGATACGCTCGACTTATGACCGGAGATGGAAGGGATCTCGGAGATTAGATGGATATGAATGTTTATCGTCACGTAATCATACTTTTCATGTCGAATGACACGCAAAAACGATGGCCATCTCACCCGAGTATGCGCTTAGAGTTCCAGGAGGATGCTCCTATGCCAAAACTCAACCAGGTAAGAGTCACGTGAGGACACTCTCAGGCCATATTCCAGAAAATCCCGTCTAAGAAAACATCACCTGACTATGTGTTTTCTCAATTTATTGATATTGTAGCTAATATGTAGCCATATAAGGCATACGATTCTATAGAACAGTAAACGAGTAGCTAACTATACTTATATATCATCTAGAGTATAATTTAGCTAGTTTGTACGTGGCTACATGTGTGTGGACAACAATCATCACGTGATATATTCCTAGACGGGATTTTTCTCGAACTTGACCTGAGGATGCATTACGTAACAATAACATGCTAGTTAAGTAATACTAAAAGGCTTGCCGATAGGGAGCCTCATCCTGGAACTTTAAGCGCAACCTCGGATGAATTGCATCCTCCACCCTGATGTAACTGATGTAAAATAAACTCGAACTTTAGTCGACATTGAGAGTATTGATGATCAATTTATATGCCTACTCGAACAACTTTTACGTCTTCGCTTTCAACACTCGTCTTTGACAAGAATTGACCAACGCCGTTTTGGAACTTCAATCTGAGTTGAGAACAGGTAGCTGTCTACCCCGCAGCACACATGCCTAAAAGATGTTCAAATACACATTATGAGAAAAACGAATGCCATTGTGAATATACGTAAAGTCATAATCTCGATCAAAGGGTATCCAACGGTAAAATACAGGACCTTCGAAACATTACCGCTTCCGTCACTCCAGCTCACATGCGCCCTTGGAGATCTCGGTGAACTATGCCTACTACAGCTTTTCTTAGTCATTTCAATTTCATGATTCCTAACTCTGAAATGAGAGCACCCGCTTAAACACCATGGTTAGGGTGAACTGCACCGGTGCCTGTAGCAGGGGCGGGTTCATCAAGCGGTGCTGCGGGGATCTGAGGACCCATACCAGGAGCCCTCTTCTCACGGATCACCGGGTCCTCATCATAATCTCGGATGTGCAGACCAAGCCTCTCAGGCTCGATATTGCGGTGTCCCCAGATAAGCAGTGCACCAAAGACTGGCTTGGCAAGCAGGTCGAGGATACCGTAGAAGACAGCTTCAGAGTCGGGTGAGATGATGTTTCCACCCTCACAGACGCCCCAAGCGATGGGATAAACGATCCAGAGAAGAGTGGTGAGCGAGCCGCAGTAGAGAAAGGCCCTACCGACATCAGCGCCATAGCGGCTGGCGTTGCGGCGCGACTCCCAGGCAAGGTGGTAGATGATGTAGAAGAGAGCAAAGCAGCCGAAAGTGAAGTATCCCCACTTGTATCGCGACGTGACGAGGGCACCGATAAGTCCAGTAACAATCATGATCTCGTCGACCAAGATGACGAAAAGTATAGTTGGCCATGGCATACCCGCAGTCAACATGAGATCCATAAGCAGCAGCGGAGTCGTGATAAACCAATCGATGTATCGCACGTAGAAGATCTCACGGAATGTGCCACGGACCTTGGGATCAGAGCGGAAGAACTCGACCTGGATAGGAGTGAAGCCGAGATTAGAACCCATGGTGAAGTACGCGATAGCAGCGACGAAAACAACACCCGCAGTGATGTAATGGAAGATTCGGTGTCGCCGTGGTCTGCGAAGCGCAAGACCAATGAAAGCGAAGCCTGCTACAGTCATAATGGCGCAAACAGCGAAGTACCAGTCAGACCCTCGGGTCGTGATTGCAATGTCGGCTGTACGGCCATTGACCGTGTTTGCTGATTTTCGTTAGTACGTCAGATAAAGATATCAACATCGGGGTACCCACTATTCAGGTTGAGAGCGTTATTGCGTCGCTCTAGCTTGTCCATGATGGGCGTCCGAAAGTATAGTTCTCGCAGCAAATGGATACAAGCCGCTGTGATGTGGTGATGGTGAAGCTAAGTGAGTACCGGACACCAGGGCGCGAGGGGGTATATGATATACCGGTCAGCACTGGCCCATGGTGTTATCATAATACCTTATTTCATGTCGATGACGAAAGCAAGCATGACATCCTAGGTCTCCGAGGGATCCTCACTTCTTGATCTCATCATCCCACGTCACAATCATTGGCAAAGATGCTGGTCTCCGATCTACGCTACCGCAAACATCATTAAAGCGCATACTCAGGATCTTATGAGTGAATCAGGTAGTCTAACGAAAACTTCTTCCCAGCATCGACTCCCATCTACTCCTTCCCATCCAAAGAGTCAGGATGCACTATGAAATCAATGCGAATTTTATTGGTGCCCTCCCACTGTGATTGACACGCCCTGGTCAATAACATGCAAGGTAGTGCACGCTGCATCCCTCCACTAGCACAACGGCGATCTTGGCTCACGATGATGTATGCATGCCCACAAAACAACGCAGCAATGCTAGCGGAAAGTAGCATAGCGTCCGTGGATTTTCCAAAGCTAGCGGCTTCGAAAACCATCCGATGAAGATCAGATGAGCTTGCTTCGACATCGCTCTTTGAACAGAGTCAACGTGACATAGCATTGACAAATGAGATTCCGTCTTGGGTACCGAACTTCCGGTGCAGCCAATGGCAGAAATGATACTGAAATAAAGCTCCGCTGGAGAATTGCATGGGTTGTGGCTGTTGAGCGCAGACCACCCATGGTCTCGGACGTGGCTGGTGGATTGTGGAGGGTGGTGAGAGGATGAGAAGCTGGTCTTCCCCTCACCGCAAACTTATTTATCCAACGATCATCGCCATGGTCGGCTCCTCGTGAAGAAGCTTTAGTATTCCAGCTATGCCGAAGTTGTCTTCTATCATGCTAATATGCAAAATGTCATGTGCCAAAAGTTCAATGCAGATATTATTTCCCTTCCGTCACCGATTCAGGGTTTTCCAAGCGACCAATAAACGTCTCCACTTCGGCACAGTAGCTCTTCCGGCCTTCACGACGTACCCTTCCTGCCGTAACACCCTTCCAATCTCCATGTAACTCTCGACGGCTACCCTGATTGGCCCACAAGCTTCTGCCGGCAGCTCCTCGATTGCGTCTCGAGCATCATTGTACATAGCAAATGCTTTGTTGAGCAGCTTGGTGCGCAAGTCTTCGATTTTCGGACCTTGCGGATTCTCTAGCACACTCTCGTATGTAATTCCAACTTCCTTCAGCCAGGAAGTAGGCAAATAGACACGGCCAATTTTCGCGTCTACTGCAATGTCCCGAGCAATATTGACATATTGTAAGGCTATGCCCATGCGATTACCTGCCTTTATAATGCGATGCTGATCTTTAAAGGACTGTGATGTGCGATATATATGGAAGATAAGTTCGTTGCACATCTGCGCGACCGTCCCTGCAACTCTCTCTGCGTAGAGTTCCAGGTCTGTTTCGGTTTTAATGGGAGGCATAGTGTTGAAAGCCAAGTCCATTCCGAATCCACGAAGGAGGTCCTGGAGTGGCTCGCGCGAGAGCTTCCTGAGTGGTAGTTGAAGTAGCGCAGATCGTGTGTCTGAAGGAAAGTTTTCCTGAACGTATAATATTACGGATGGCTTTGACTTTTCACTGTTGTTACAAGCTATGTCTAGAAATCCACGTAGCTTAGAAATCCAGTTGTTCGCGTCCTCAGCGCAGGATGCATTGTCGACTAGGTCGTCTGCAACGCGGCAGAACGAATATAGCAGCATCAAGTCTGAGCGTATTTGTCCTTGAAAAGTGGAAGACGCGAGATAGAAGCTGCGACTCTTCCTTTTCAGACGGACTACTGCCTCTTGCAAACCTATCAACCGCGCTTCATCATATCTGAAAGTGGGTGTCAGCAGTGCTCGCATGAGCAAGACGGGTGATGGAAGAACAGCTGAGTCGAGAAAGAGATGCGGGAATGTGTGTATAACGGCCAAGGCATTGTCGAAAGCAAGCTGACCGAAAACAATCAGAGTGTTGGTGAGAAGGAAGAACAAAGCTTCTTCAATGTCTAACCCGTCCCAAAAATGAACCCCATACTTCGTACCGGCACTGATTACCCAGGTGCCTCGTCTCAGAGCCAAGGTGTCCACCATCCAAAGGTACACAGTTGGAATGGCGATAGGTACTAGTGTGTTAGATAATGGCAGTCCCAGAATAAACTGGTAAGCTAAGCTCCTGTTCCCCTGTTAGGACCCACAGAAGATAACGGAAGTTCGACGCACCATAGAAGCACAAGGAAAGGCGTGGCCCAAACAAGAATCAGACCCATGTAGGTAGCCTGATCATTCTCTTTCACCCTTTTCCAGCCCCAGATAATGATGCTTACAAGGATAAGCTGCCCTATCCGCCTGTACCACGCCCATTGGTGGTTGCGCGTTCCCAGTGGATGGTGTTTGGGTCGCTCAACTAGAAGGAAACCCGGTTGGAATGTGGGTTTGCTCAGAATAAGGTATAATAGGGATGTGTTGTACGTTTGGATCACGAAGAAGAAGAGTTCCTCCAAAGGAATTTCAAATAGCGTTGGCCCGACAATAGCATAGTCAGGGTAGGTCCAAATACGGGTCCGGATCAGGTACGAATCCCAGGGAGTTGTGGCTACAACGGCAATCTGGCGTCGTCAGAGATCGTTGGACTACAGCACCTGAGCCTACATACGGAGATCAAAAAGCAGATTTTGTATACATCTACTCTTGTAAGCAGAGGTCGGTACAACAGCGTGAGCAGTATTGCTGGTGGGATCGTGAACTTGATATGCCTACGTAGAAATGATCAGCGCAATCTATCTTTCGGCGCGAGCTCCACTTACACAAGTACATAGTCAAAGCCCATGTTAATTGCCTCTATCCGTGGAGCGTCTTTCTTTCACATGCGCCGACTGCAAAACGGTCAAGACGCGCAGAGCACGTCAGTTTAAGGGTACCGAATGCAGGGAAATGTGCTAAAGCACGGCGCGAGAGCGGCGGCAGATGGAGAGGATGCCGTGGACGCCATCATGGACGTGTTGTTGATTTCGTTGGGGCGGAATAATGACGCGTGGGTCGTGAAGATGGGGTAACAGCCAGAAGCAGTCTAGGGCGGACCATTAAGCTTCATCATTGCGTCATCATTAGATACATCCGATCAACGTTCATGATTCCCATCGTCATGCCATGCTTTTGTCAATTGGCCTTTTGAGTGCTTCCGATGCAGCCGGTACCTAAACTTGGTCATACGGCCGCGTCACTCCAACGGTCGTATGACAAGGTTAACGATTGCTGGCCCATCTCAGCCGGCTAGGGTATGCTCAAGGGCGACAACTGGACCCATTGTGCAGTCCCATTTTCGCTTTCCGAAAGAGCGTCTTCAAAAATTTCAAAAGTTACTAATTTACTCTCCAATTCAATGCAGTAACGCCTCACAGCACACGATGTCCCAAAATGGGCATGCGAAAAAGCAACCGCACATAAAACACCCGTGAGCACATCCAGGAAACTGGTTATTCGTATATAGAATTGACCAAGAGCCTTAGTTATCTCTCTGGCAACTTTGCTCCGGTAACAGCGACTTCATCGCCACAGCCAGTGCGATTCTCCGGGACGATCCCAGCCGAACTCCATGGTGGTATGTACGTGCGCAATGGGGGCAACCCCATCTCCAACTCAAATTTGGGACGAGATGCTCACTGGTTTGACGGCGACGGGATGCTCACGGGTGTGTGGTTCAGTCGGTCCCCGTTCGTCGCGGAACCTGAGCCTCATTTCGTAAACCAATTTATCCTAACCGACTTGGCGCTATCAACTTTTGAAAACGAAAAACTGCGAACTCCAATCTTACCAAGTATCGCAACCCTGGTCAATCCTTTTGCCCGGTTAGTGGTTATAGTATGGAGTATTCTTCGAAGCGCATTTCTTGTGTTACTATCACATCTTCCTGGATCAGCACAAACCATCAAAAGAATCAGTGTTGCCAACACAAATGTATTATACCATGATGGACGCGCACTTGCGACGTGCGAAAGTGGACCTCCCATTCGTATTCAACTTCCTGGGCTGGAGACCGTTGGCTGGTTCGACGGTAATGGAGTGGAAGGAGAAAGTTTTCAGAAACGGAAAGATGGTGGTCCTGGGTTTGGCGGTACTGGCATGAATAGTTGGATGCGCGAGTGGACCACGGGACACCCTAAAGTCGATTCTCTGACTGGAGAGATGATGCTGTTCCACTGCAACTTCCTTCCTCCGTTTGTTCACTACTCATTAGTTCCTCAAAACTCGCATTACTCTGGTCAGAAAATCTCATCAGGACAAAAGTTGTTGAACGCTCCTGTGCCTGGTTGTTCAGGAGGCAAGATGATGCATGATTTTGGGGTGTCCAAGTATCACACGGTCATTCTCGATCTACCTCTTAGTCTTTCACCTTTCAACATGTTGAAGAATGAGCCCGTCGTTTCCTACGACCCCACGAAACCTGCGCGCTTCGGAGTATTTCCACGTCATGATCCATCGATCGTTCGGTGGTTCGAGACAAGTGGCTGCTGCATTTTTCACACTGCAAATACATGGGACGACATAGACAAACACGGAAGCGCGATTGCGGTCAACATGTTGGCTTGCCGGTTGACATCAGCATCCCTAGTCTTCAGCGCAGGAAATATCAGTCCGCCACCGCATCCAAACCGTAAAAGGCCACAAGCTCCCGACCGCATGTCATTCTTTGCTAGGTACGACGAAGAAGACGACAAGGATCTCGAGAAGGTTCCTAGCCACGAGAATACCGCATTATTGTTCGATAACCATCTCCAATCTGAATATGGTCTCTCAACACCCCCAATCCTGGAAGATGACGAAGAGCAGTGTCGATTATATTATTACCGCTTCGACATTTGCAACAAAAGTTCAAACACTATCGTAGCCCAGTACGCGCTGTCGATCATTCCTTTCGAATTCCCCACTGTAGCTCCTCAGATTGAAATGTCCTTCGCGCGCTATATTTACGGCTGTAGTACCTCCAATGCATCATTCGGAGCCGCCCTAGGCAAAGCTACCAAGATCGACATTGTCGTCAAGATGGACGTCCAAACGCTCCTCGAGCGTGCCAAATGTAGTCCTCCTGAAAGCATCACGGGATGCTTGGACACCCGTTCAGTGCAACAGATTCTCGCATCTAATGACAATGACGATCCAATTCGAGCTTTCGAACTACCACCACATCACTACGCACAAGAGGCACGCTTCGTTCCACGTCAAAATCCAACCAGCGAGGATGACGGATACCTTTTATTTTACGTATTTGATGAAACACAGCTCGATATTTTCGGCGAGTGTGAGCCTGATGCTACGAGCGAATTGTGGGTGCTGGACGCCCGCGATATGCGTACGGTGGTCTGTAAGATACGCCTTCCGACGAGGGTTCCCTATGGGCTGCACGGTAACTGGTTCAGCGAGGAGCAAATTCGAAACCAGCGCGCCGTGAAAGAGTTCAGGCATATACCTGCACAAAAGGAGACATCGGCCTGGGGAAAGGTTAAGGGTTATTTAGTAAGTGCCTTGGGATGAATTATATCCGTGGTGATCAAGACTGCATTTTGTGTATATAAACGCTAGAATCCTGTGAAATAGGAGCTATCATACGGCTTTTGATATCCGTGTAATTAATGTGTATTCTTTGTCAATCTTATTGAGACCGCCAAGATATCTGTATCCGCTAGGATATTCGTCAATGTTGACATTGTGGCATTTAGGTTGACTTACATCTCTATCCAATTATATATAAAAAAGACGTTGTAATCCAACAGCCTCAAAGCCAGTCAACGAACTTTAAGGGAATTATTTTTAAGTTGAAGGTCTAACTAAAGTTGCCAGATTTTTGATGGCTCTGAAGGGTGATTTTGATTGAATTGATTGATTGAATATATCTCTGAGAAAAGGTGTTCTTCGTTCCTGGCCGCCATCGCTGCTTCTACTAGCGTCTTATATTCCTTTCCTTAGTACGCTTTCCGACGGCTTTCCGCCGGCTTTCCTAGGAAAACCGCCATCTTTCTGGCGGCTTTCTGGCGGTTTTCCGTCGGTTTTCCGGCAGCGTTCCTAGGGGATACTGCTAGCTTTCTAGCTAGTGAAAGTCACTAGTTTACTGCCGGCATTCCTAGTAAAACTGCCAGCTTGCTGCCAGCTTCTGGCAGCTTTCTGGCGGCTTTCCGGTAGTATTCCTAGAAGTAGTACTATTCTGACAAAAGTATCACTGATCCCTTCTTAGCGCCCAAGCGAGATAGCGAAGACTTACCGAGAAAGCTTATTTAGTTTACTAACATATCCATATCCTAGAAACTGTACTAATCGCAGTGACTGTTATATATAATTCAACATTTTGTTACTAGGATTCCTACCAACTATATACACCGGAAGATACCAGTCTAAAGACTACCTCCTAAAACTTGGCCAGGCACCACTTAAAGAGTTATTGGCTAGCCTCGAAATTAAGTATTTTATATTTAAATAGCTAGTATACGTAGGTTGGTGAATTAGTTAGATAAGGGTTATACTAGGTCCAGGTTGAGTAGGCTAGTAAATTAGCCGGATAGGGGTTAGGGTTTGGTCGAGGTTTAGTCGGGGTGGGTGACATATCTCTTAGTAGGTGGGGTTAGATCTGGGTTCTTAAAATTCGTTTTTTCTACTATATTTCTATTTATTTTTAAGAACTCTAGAAGAAAACTAGCTATATTCTGTTGGCACGGCAATAGGTGCACGGGTTGAATCAGTCTGCAGCTGCAAAGTAGGTTCGAGAGTAGATGATTGATTCTATAGAGAGAACTAAGGATGAGCTTATGTACATGAAAACTCTGCAACGCACGGAGCGCCAGAGGCCATAGCGCGTGGGCGCGATGATGATCACGAGACCTGGTGTTGACGCCATAGGAATATGATGATTCCAACATATTCTCTAGGAATATTAATAAAAAATTAGTAATATTTAGTAAGAATACTAATAGTAAGCTAGTAGTATTTCCTTAGATCTCTCCCAGAGACAGTATAGGGTACTAAGAAAAGGGATATAAGGCTTAGTAAAACGTAAGCATAGAGAGATACCTTTGACCACCTTTTCAGAAGAGATAATCAATTAATCCAAATCATCTTTTTAAAACCATCAAATCTGACAAGTTTCGTATGATCCTAGCTCAGTTCCTCGATAATAAACAGCGACCAGAAGATTATAACTCCTTTCTTCATCCGGAAGATCGGCATAATTACCTTTCTGCAATATTTTGCGCTCCTTTTCTGCTTCTTCATGAAATTTCTTAGCCAATGCTTCATCATCGTCCGCCTTTCGAAGCCTGAGTGCATCGGCATACTTTCTTTTTACTCGCGCCACTTCACCTCCGTCGCCTTTTACATTCCTATTCAGTTCAGAAAGCTCAAGTGCTTTTTTCAAACTTCGACTACAATTATTTAGTAAGATATGTAGTATTGAAAAGTTACTGTGAGGAGCATACCATGCAGATTCGGCATCCCCAAGTGCCAAGTTGACGCATCCCACTTTGTACAGCGCCGCCACCGTCGACATGCTAGATGCACTCTCATCTGAATATATTTCCCAAGTCCTGGTGTAACATGTCTTGGCCTTGGCTAGATCACCTTTCCGATAATGCATATGGCCCATGATCCAATCAACACTTCAAAGTCAGCTTAACTGTCAGAGTACTGAGCTCAGTACTTACTCCGCATCATAAAATGTATCTTCACCAAAGACATCTATGGCGGCCTTTCGACTTTTAGTGAGATTTTCAACTGCCTTTTCATACTCGCCTAATTGGATGAATGCTTCTGCAATATTCGAATACCGAATGTTGACGATTTGTTTGTGCTCCTCCTCTGGTTTTGTCAAGTCGATCTTTAGTGCCTTGGTATAGCTGTCAACGGCGTCCACCCATCGACAGTCGCATTGATATGTATTTCCAAGGTTGTTATATGAGTTGGCCACTTCCTCATGGTCTTCCCCAAATAGCTCGATTCTCGCCTTCAAACACTTTTCGTGGTACTCATATGCCTTTGGTATATTGTTTCGTCTTGTTGCAATGATGCCGGCGGTATTCAGAAGACTGCAATACTCGGGTGATTTCTCATTTTTGCAGAGATCAAATCCAGTTTTGACAAGAAATTCCCCTTGTGCGAAGTCTCCAATTTCTTTGAAGTACCTGAATTGTATCAGTTTATTTCTCAGCTCGCGAACTCCAAAATTTAATCATACCATGCGCAACTGTCCAAGCACTTAACTAGTTCATCAAATTCGTGGTTGGATCGAGGTTTATACTTCTCTCGTTGATAAACATGACATAATGCTACTATATGTGAAGCGAAGGCTTCACATTGTTTCCAAATGTGCCTAAATGATAGCCCATTAATAAGCTTTGGAAAGGCTTCATACAGCAATGTTGACGCATGCATGAAGCCCTCCTGCATCTCATCCGGCAACAGCGTGCTTTGAAACTCAACCTGGATTACTCTGTGCACATACAAAAGGGATGTTTCTGGACTAGATCGAGCGAGTGAAGCATCGAGAAGAGTATTAATTTCTTCTTGCAAACTGTCTATATTAGAATCATTTACTTTCATTAGGGGTTTGACTTACTCCCACTCATTTAAGCAAAAGGCTAGTGCATCTGGAATGCAGCTAGAGCTCTCAGGCTGAAACAATGTCATAGGAATAGCATCCGGTCCAAGCAATGACAAAACTCTGAAAAGTGCCCAGGCAGGAGAACCTATAAGGTTGTCAAAGGACAATTGGTACGCTCCATGCAGTCCACCACGTTGATAATATTGTTTGATTCCAGAGCTCTTTTGTGACTTCAGATGGACTTTGGTTGGATGTTTGTCATACATCTCGAGAAATTTCCCTACGGATTTTTGCTGCTTCTTGATATTCATTCCCATGATTACTAAGGCGAGTGGTAGCCCGTCCAATCTTTCCGCAAGGTGTCTTGCCGCAACGCCTTCGACACCATTCTCTGTCCTTTGACTTGTCTGCAGCAACAATGTCTTGGCTTCGTCATTCGAAAGCACAGGTACCCGAAAACTTTGCCATATGGTGTCTAGGGAAACGATATCGTGTCTAGATGTTAGCAGCAATGAAGCACGCAAAGAGGTTGGCCAGGAATCATTGCGGATGGCATCAAAATCCTCGTCAGTTTCAATGTTGTCATATATGATCAAGAAATCCTCATCTTTATAAGTTAATAATTGCGATAATCTTACCAGATATCCAATACCTACTGAGACTGTTCAGAAACTGCATAGCTAGATATTTGTTGTTGATATGATTGCCATGCCCAGTAACACCAGGTAACTGTAACTCTACCGCTACAGCAGAGAAGCTCTTATCAACTGCAGGCAAGCTCTCACTTGAAATCCAAAATATGTACGGAATACCACGTTGTTTGCGTTCGATGGCATAATGGAGCGCCAGTTGAGTCTTTCCAATGCCACCTTCACCCCAAAGCGTCGCGATTCTTCTTTGTGGTAAGCCCTCATTATGGTCATGGTCCAGAGCATTCCTGAGACTCTCCATTTGCTCCTCTCGCCCAAGAAAATTTGGAATTTTAGGCATTGGAAGGTAGTAACATGTTTTTGGATTGGGTGGTGGCTCCGCTGCATGCACTATTTCTACCTCTTGTATGGATGCGGCGGGGGCTACTGACTCGGGATTGGTTTTAGCATCGCTCCGAAACCGAATCATGGTAATTCGATTATCTATGGATTTGAAAAGAAAATCGACTTTGTGGTCGATTTTCTTCGGCCAGTAGAATCTTGCTTTGTCGGCTATCATCACTAAGTCGCAATACAATGACCGTTTATTAGAGATACTCACCGGTCGCGTGTGCTCTTATAAAGGTAACCATTTCCGTAAACAATAGTGCCATATCACTTAATGTCTCTACGGTTTCTTTGGTAATGTTTACATGAGATGGAAATGAATTTAAAGTTTCGAGTCTCATGTGGAGCTGTAGCAGGAATTCTTTGACTTCATGATCGAGGATTTTGGAGACACCATTATCAGCCTTTTCTATGAGGAATACCTTTAGAATGAGGGTCAGCTCGTTCAAGTTTAGTCCTTTTTACTAACCTCAGCCAAGTAGGCCAGTACGCAGCCAGGAAGCTCCAGTTTAGCATCATACAGAGTGTTGAATGCAGTGCATCGCAGAACAAGCTTGTCAATCCCTTCGATAACGGATCTGCTTGACTCAAGCTTTTTCTTATCTTTTTCACCCAACGAAGATAGTAACGACACATTTGGGAACAGCGCCAGGTCGCGGTATACTTTGACGACATGCTCATAGTCTTTTTTAAGACCATCTCTGCATTTCTGTGTGCCTTTAACCCACAAATCGACGCATTGCTCGTCTCTGACGAAAAAATAAGCAAGATTTGATGGTAGTTCATATTACACTTACCGATCCGTATCCTCTTGTCCTCTTAACGTCGCTGTGCTCTGAGCCGTTGATCTAATGGAAAGCGCGGACGATGCCATTACAAAGGAGTATGCAATATGATGTTCAAACTGATAACTAAGGAAGCCGAGTGAGTGGAGCTCAACTCAAGGGTGCCTGAGTGAGAATGTGTGTGACATGCCCAACGAGCTAGACTATGTTAGTGTTCGGACACGGCTGACCCAGCCTTGTCTGGTGTAGAGTGGGGTACATCCACATTTCTGCTATCAATTACGAGAAAGCTCATGCAGTGAAATGGTAATTCCTGATAGCTGAAGCAATGTGACCACCTTCGCAGCGGGGCGCTTTTGGCTTGCAGTTCATTTATTGGCGCTAGGTGAATGACACGCCAAGTGCGGCAGGTCACATCTAGCACATGCATACATGCTAAACTTGTGCGGCACGTTCATGCAGATAAAGAGAACACAGATGAATATCGTGCGGGGTAAATCTACAATGGCCAATAAATGGACTGGGCGAATGTTCAGCCTTTGTGGCCTTCGATCACTAATGTCGAGCCTTCGCTAATTTCCACAGCTTCAATTGCCCACTTTGTTCTGAAAAATGGGGAGTGTCACAGCAGAGCTGACTTTTATTGCAAATGATGCTCATTATGAGCAAGAAAAGCCTTACGACATTATATTTGCTGATCCCTCAGACCCACAAAAGAGCAACTGTCGCTTCGAATCGGTCTCGGATATAAGAATCACAGACTGTAGACCTCACATACACACTTTTAGCTTACAGAAGAATGGGTTTCAGTTCATGCGGAGACGCTCTGAACTGCCAGTAGAGGTGCTGTCATTAAATAACGACGAGTCCAGAAAGCTTGTAGAGATATACCTGAAAGAGACTATTTCCATTGTGAAGGAAGAGTTGCATCCTGAATTTGTGATTTGTTTTGACTGGAGGGTACGCCTCTGCTGTTGAATGAGATTTTGCTAAAATATAAGCTAAAATAAAATCGTAGATTCGAAAAAGGGGAACTACAAATACCAAAAGTCCTAGAGAAGTAGCTACCCTTGCTGAAAATCGCCACGATCCAATCAACATTGCACAAGTTATTCACCTGGGTACATTGATCCTTTCTCGATTGTGAGCACGGCACTAAGCTGTTGCAGACAGCTCGTATGAAGGCGGTAAAGGCAAACTTCGTCGACATTTATCCGACGATGAGTTGCAAAAGTATACGAAGAACGAATGGGACGTTCAAATTCTGAAGTAAGTTCAGGACATGTTATTATGATATAATTAACTGGTCATGCAGTGTTTGGCGACCAATATCAGAGATAGTCAAAGACGCCCCACTGACTCTCTGTGATCCACGCACGGTATTGCGTGAGGATCTATTGGAAGTTGACAAAGTGCACGTAGATCATGTTGAGGAGGGTTGCTACGTGAAGCACCGCACTCAACATGAATGGTTCTATCTCTCCAATCAAAGTAGAGATGAGATAACATTGTTCCGAGCGTGGAGCATGAAAGACCAGACACAATGCAGTAGGTCCCTCGTGCATCTTCAGACATTCCGACTTACGATTCACTCAGCGAGTCCCCCTCACGGTGCGTTTTTGAACAGCGATATTGGTTGCCACGAGCCTCTCAGGCAAAGTATGGAGGTAAGGCTGATAGTAGTCACTCGTAGCGCTGCGAGAAACGACGCCGAGCTCATCACATAGTTTGATAAAGAATGAATCATATTTCGTAATAACCTAGCTAGATACACTAACTTGGGAGTGAATTGGTATGTGCCATAAAAATGCAGATTCGCAGCTCAAGCGAACGGACTCATGCGTTGAAACGTCAACAGAGCTATTGATCCATTTAGACAGAGCAAAGCCATTGAAAGGTACTGACCGTCGCGCACCTTTCGTGATTTAACCACCAAGATCCTTATCATCTAGCTCGGCTAGCACTCGGAGCTCGGATCCGTTTACGGACTTGGGCCCATGTGTAGCGACACTTGTTTCATCAACTTTAATGAAGGCCTTCCAAGGCTGGGCCTTAATTTGCGACTGCGGGAGGTTGGCTGGAGGTGGCATGCTTGCAGTTTTGTTGGACGAGAGAAGGTCGAGCAATGCTTTAGATGACGAACACTTAGACGTAGCAGCGCTTGCTCTAAATATTCATGGACCAGCGCTAATCTGAGTGCACGATATCGATATCATGCAACTGACCCTCCCACGGCATTACCCCACTAGATCGGAGCCAATAAAGGCTACCTTCGTGGCTGCAACCTGCATCGCCCTCAATAGTACACATGGCCGGAAATGGCTGGTCCTTGATCATGCGGATGCGTCCCGTAGACGGCAATGTCAGGCTGTCGTGGCATGTGTGGAGGTTACAGAAACGAGGCTCCAACAGCAAACACTTGGCATTTTAGGGGTTTCGCCGACCCCCCCGTCTTCCAGCAGTCAAGCGAGGTACCTGGTCTAGCGCCTGCAAACGATCCACCCCAACTTCCATCTCAATTACCACATTCCTGTCAGTCTGCTAAATGCGAACTCTTTCACGCGCTTTCTTCGCTTCCGTCACAGTGGCCTTCTTCTACAAGTTGTGGACTACTATGTCCATGGGGAGACGTCAGGTGGGCGATCATCTCCCAAAACTTGGCCAGGCAACACTCGAAGAATTATCGGCCGGGCTCGAAGCTGAGCATTTTACATCCGAACAGCTCGTGCAAGCATATAAACGCCGTATCACAGAGGTGAACAACGACTTCAATGCGGTTCTTGAGATCAACCCAGACGCTGAAAAGATCGCCCGGCAACTAGATAAGGAACGGCGAGAAAGAGGGGCCCGTGGGTAAGCGAAGCACATTCATATGCCTGTGGAACTTTAACAAACTTTTAAAGGCCTTTGCACGGCATACCAATCTTACTAAAAGATAATATTTTTACTAATGACCGGACATCAACGTCCACTGGATCGTACGTCCTTCTAGGGTCAAAAGCCCCACGCGAAGCAACTGTTGCCCAGAAACTACGAGAATCAGGTGCTATACTTTTGGGAAAAGTCAATCTCTCTGAATGGGCGAACTTCAGATCGGGCCCTACTAATGGGACGAACGGATGGAGCGCACGAGGTGGGCAGACTTATGGCGCGTTTTTCCCCGGTACTGAAGCGGAAGGAAGCAGCAGCGGGTCTGCCGTGAGTACGATACTTGGGCTAGCGTCTGCTTCCATTGGGACTGAGGTAAGAAAGATTTGACTTGTACGCGCCCTAGTAGTGTCGGTATTAATAATAGTAGACCGATGCCAGCATTGTGGCACCCTCACAAAGAAGCAATATTGTTGGAGTAGCCCCAACTACAGGCCTTGTTGCTCGAGATGGTATTATACCGCTTTCAAATCGACAAGATACAGTCGGTCCTTGCGCACGAACCGTGAAGTGCGCTGCTCATATCCTTACAGCCATATCTGGGAAGAGCATGTACGATAATGCAACGCAATCCATACCTTTCAAATCGATACCAAGATATTCAGAGGCGTGCCGGGGCACACGGCTGGACGGAATGCGAATTGGAGTACCGAGGAATGCAATTAAGGATGTTGATAAGGTCATCCTAGAACACTTCGAACGAGCTCTAAAGCTCTTAGAATCCGCTGGTGCAATTCTTACAGATGTAAAATTCTCAAGTGCTGAAGAGTGGAGCAAATGGGATGCTGCGAGTAAAAGAGCATGTCTACAGGCTGAGTTCAAACACTCTATTGAAGGTTGGCTAGAGAGTCTTGTGGAAAACCCTAACGAATTACACAGTCTGTCAGACATAATTAATTTCACTAAGACCGATTCGAGGGAATCCTACCCTCAACGAGATATTCAACGTTGGGAATGGATAAAAGACGGACCAGAATACAACTCACTGGAATATAAAGAGTTCCTAGAGAAAATGTATCGTTTGTCTGGCGAACAAGGCATTATTGGAGCGATGGATGAGCACCAACTGGATGTTATAGCGTACCCTACGAACACGGATCCTGCCACTACCTTTACCGCAAGACTGGGTCTCCCGGCCATTACAGTGCCTCTTGGTTTTTATCCAAAAGACACCACACCAATAAGTCACAGGGGTGACATCTACAATGTTGCTCCTAACGTTCCGTTAGTATTCTACCGATGATAACGTGTCTTTGGAGAACTAAAGGAAACAGATTCGGTATCACGTTTTCCGGAAAAGCTTTTACAGAAGAAGTTTTATTCCGGGCTGCGTATGTTTTTGAATTGATCTCAGATGTGCAAGGTAAAGTTTATCCATTTAAGTTGCCTGTAACAGAAATATCGGACATTTTATCAAAAAGCCGTGATTACAAAGACCTTCGGTTGTGAGAATGCACATGGGAGCTAAAAAGATGATATAATCTTATCATATCTTCATACCTATATTCCGGCTAGCCATTTTCCATGACCGTATTGTGAAACAAATAGTGTGTATAAATTAATTTGGAAATCAAGAGCTTGGCCACCTAAAAAAGCTCTCTCAAGACCAAAAACCGACGAGATTCTAGATATGAGGGACGCAAGTCACATGGTAGGATCAAAGCGGGGTATTCATGCACATATAAGCCCTGCGTCACCATAGCCTGACCCTGAAATGGTCTCCGTTTTTAAACACTACACTCATGACAATGAACTGAGCAAAATGAAAAGTCTTGCGTCTTTTTTTTCCCGTGACGAATTTTTCAATGATGAAAAACCGTACTACTTTACGGGAGAGCTCACAGCCACCGAGGCCCATTTACGAACAAATCAAGCGTTTGAAGAACATGAAATTACTTTCCAAAACCTCCGAGATATACACAATCAATACACGTTAGAAGATCATGGGGTCGAATTTATTCATCATCGTTCGAATACAGACCTGGGAGTCATTAGCGATAATATAATTGCTGCGTATCTAAGCGAAATCACTTCATTTGTAAAGCAGAAGCTCGACGCAGAATACTGTTTTTGCTACTCATATAAGGTATAAGAGAATAGAGATGCACTTACTGATATTCTCTCGGCTAAATATATATAGTTTCGAAGCAGCGTTGACCAACATCATCTTCCCGGACAGAAGACAGGAAGTCGTGACATTCCAGATTCCCCTGCTCGCCAAGCTCACATTGGTATGTCATGAGATTATTGATTAAGTTTTACTCTTACGTCAGTTAGATCAGACCAAAGAAGGTGGATGGCGTCGTATTCGGCGCCATCTGACCGATGATGAGCAGCGTCTATTTCTGGATCAACCAAATGAGCGTTGGCGCTTTCGAATTGTGAAGTATGGCTCATAAATACATTCAACGAACGCAGCTAAATTTTGTTAGTATCTGGAGGCCAACAAACGGGACTGTACAGGACTGGCCTATTGGTTTTTGCGATACGGCAACCTTGAATCCTAACACAGATATTATCGCTGCAGACCGCGTAAGCCGTCAATATGTCGGAGAAATATATTATGTGAAATACAATGTCAATCAGCGTTGGTATTGGCTTAGTGAACAGGACATTAACGAAGTTCTCATGTTCGTAAGCTTTGATTCAGAAGCGGATTTCGGCCAGGCTTGTAAGTTACTGGGGTTCATTTACTGGCGCAGTCGCATCCTAGCTAAAAAGAGATGGCTCTGACGCTCGATAGTCATTCCGCATTTGTCATTCAGAATAGGACCCGAGAAGATGGCCCGTCATCGCGAATCTCTCGAGACACGCATGATTGTGATCACAAAGATATGAAAAATTGGAAATAAATCTCATTAAATCGATGTGCTAAGCCAGTGAAAATAAAGAAATGCCACACTTTTATCAAGTCATTTCTGAACTCCCTGAGCAACTTGCAATTTTGCGTAGTGTAGTTGAAACCCTGATAGGATTGTTTGGATCATAGCAATTACTACTCCAAGAGTCCCAAATAGTAATACGGCTTGGAAAGTAGTAATTTTTTCGAGACTCCGTCCATCTTTCCATATATACCAGATACTCTTTGGCTCAGAAGTGAGCATAAACTCCTGAATAGCACTGAGACGAGCACCAAAGATACGAAAGTCAGTAGAGGCGCTGAAACTTAGGCGACTAACTTGATGTGGGGGTAGTAAACCGCAGCGCTTTTTTGTACAAAGCTCTTGAAGTAGAGCATCAGTCACGCCAATGGCTATCTTGCATCGACTTTTTTCTTGTGAACGGAAACGTCGACGTGAAGCTCTTGTACTAGCGAATAGAAGATGATAGGATAGTTTGACCTCTTCCATCACTGCTAGAATGTTCAACTCATACTCCTCACCAGTTTCGCTGCTGCTGATGCGTTCCCAAATCCTAAGTTATACCAGTCAGCAACTTCACGGTGCTTGAAATTTTGACTCAAAGTGCGGTTCACATACGTTTCAATCAAACTTCGTTTCTTAGTAGTGTGTAAAAAGCAGAAAGCAGGAAGTCCAAAAAGATAAAGTTTTCGCTCAGACTTCTGAAATGTGAGATGAGCTGCGAGGCAGGATGTCCATACAATTTCAATCCCAAAAGCGTGCAGTAGATCAGCATTGAGGTATGCAACATCAAGTGTCCCCAGTTGATTTGAGACGTTGTTTAGCTCTTCAGGTAATTCGCTGCCCGGTATCGTCAGGTCTAAAGCGATAAGATTCTCGGTGAACGGTCTAACCACGTTCCGTAATACATTGAGCTCGGTAACAGCAGACGTTTCTTTCTCGATCTTTAAATGCTTTCGTGCACCGTCTATACATGGTTTGTAGAGGAGAGTAGCCCAGCCTATCACTGAGAAGATGAACTGAGTTATGTTTTCCTGTTTTTCCACATCGATTGTGAGATGCTCTGAGATTTCCGATAGCGTTGCATGTTCATTTCTAATCAAGTATTCGATGGCTTCTCGTGCGATATACGCCAGTGCTGAGTTTACAATATTCTCATCAAGATCGAGAAACCCTTCTTGAGCCAGCTTTGACTGGTCAAACTTAAGTTCGAGAAATTCTTGGTAGACCTTCAACCCTGTAAGTTCCATACGATTCAATTCGCTATCCAGCCCGGTCGCTGTAATAGCAAGCTTCCTAAGAAGATCATGAATGGTTTGGCCTACAAGTATTCACGCAAGTCAGCTCTATGCAAAAAGAGAAACAGCATGCAGCCTAGTTACCAGCAATTTTGGTGGCTAAATCGACAACACTTCCACGTTCTAGATCTTGTGAGCTGGTCATTCTGGCAGATGCGGTCTTCCACGGGTGGGGGGGATGTGAGATCGTTCGCTACCCTGTCTTCAGTTTCTGCAAGATTAGCTTCCAACCAATATTTCAGGGTCTCGGGTGAGCCACAGTATCGGGTCCGGGGCTAGGGATGTTATGGACACTTTTGGGAAGTTCATGCAACATCTCCTGTATGTGACCGACGCCACCTAATAAGTAACGTGCCGATCACACCAAGTCATGATAAGCGAGCGTCGTATGACCCTGGAAAGCAACACCATTCGTAATGAATTTACGTCGACAGTTACGTTCTTTTAGCTAACAATAATTCTCGCAAAACTGAGGGCTTGATTTCCTCTGCACACCCACCAATACCTGCTACTTTTTGCATAGGGCTTCAGTATGCCGCCACAAAATATCAGAGAACTATCTCTGGACCGTTTACGCCTTCCCAAAATTTATCCGAAGCTCTCATTCATTAATCCGCGACTTTTTGAGAATACTAAACCGTATGATATCACGGGTTCACTTGCACCGAACCAAGAACATCTCCGAACAAACCTGAAGGCTGCGCCACAGGAAATGGGTATCAGTGACATTCGAGGCTTTGAGAATTGTTTAGATATCAACGAAACTGGTTTCGAGTTTGCATTCTGTCCCACGGATTGTACATTCTCTGAAGACGGCATCGAAGCTTATCTGCAAGAGACGTCTGAATGGGTGAAGAAGAGACTGAATGCAACCTATTCAGTATGTTTTGCATATAAGGTAGAGAGTAATATGTATGATAGGATATAATTCGTGCTAAATAGAACAGTATCGCAACAGTGGACACGAAAAATATGAAGCCGGCACAATCACAGGGTCCCAATCTGTTCCGGAAGTACCTGCTCCACTCTTACATATCGGTAGGCCAGACACTGCGCTAACTTAGAAAAACCTCACACCGCTGAATATATGGCAGACCATACCGCGTCAAGCGGCCCTGACCGAATACGGCGTCATTTGTCTTCAGATGATCAAAAACATTTCTTAAAAAAAGACCAAAGGATCAGAACAGTAACGTTAGTTACACGTCTTATAGCTTCATTGTCTTATTTGATAACTTTTCTACAGCGCCTGGCGCCCAATAAATGGTACAGTCGAGAACTTTCCTCTCGTGTTGTGCAATGCCTACTCAATCAACCCAGATACAGACCTGGTTGCAGGAGACAGAGTAACACCCCAAGGCGCTGGAGAAGTGTACTACATTGTTTATAATGAAAATCAACAATGGTACTGGCTAAGCCGCCAGACCACTGAAGAGCTGACTGTCTTTGTTAACTATGATTCCCAACGAAGCATCGGACCCGCGTGTATGTATATTTCACTTGCACAATGGCTCTTAACTAAATCATCCAGTTGTTCCCCACGGCACTTTCGAGATGCCAGGAATACATAAAAGCTCATCTCCAAGAGAAAGTCTGGAGGTTCGAGTGATTGTGATAGGATGATGTTCTATTCAAAAGACTAATATCAAATGTATTGGTGATGTTGTTGAGCTCTATGTAGAGGTTCCTGGGTCTCCGGCTGTCCAAGTCGGTAATTTTCTTTCTTGCTTAATGTTTTCCTCCCAGGCACTCATGAAATGAATGATCACTGGCTCCTGGTATGCTGATACTACGGCTGCAAGGCCGAAAGGCCTGCAATTCATATCTAAGTATGACAATGGAAGCGTTGCGATTGGATAACCTTTTTCAATAGTGAGCATGTTACTGAATAGTTCACTTACTTTAGCTTACCTGCAGCTGTTGATAACTCGTGGATTCTACTATCCGCTGGGCCTATGATAACATCTACTTCATTTTCTTTCAAACATTTATCAACCGCCTGCCTTCGACCCCAATCACGCATACTTTTAAGCGCGTCTCGATACTCATCTTCGCTTATAGTAGAGTTTGCGGCAAGTTCAAGCCGTTTCATATTAGGAGACTCTTTGTATCGATGAGCTAATGCATATTCACTCTAGTTCTACTTACCAGGAGGTAATTCCAATTCAGGGTTGTCTTTCATGAATTGCATAAGCTCTTCCAACGTCCGCACTTTGCTGATCTCGAGGTCTTGAAGATAGCTGTTGATTGTCCGCTTGAACTGAGAATCTAAACACTCATTGATCAGCGTCATCCACTGGCCTAAGAGAAGTTGACTTGCCCATAACTCTTTGAATGTGGCTCATCCCGTTTACAGTCAAGTCGCTGAGGCTAGGGACATTGACCTCCTTGATCTCAACACCCATATTCCGCAATGTCTCGTAGACGGCCGATATCTCACTATCCTAATTTTGAGATTAGCAAGATATTAAACACTAAGGTCTCGTTACTTAAAATTTGAGTTTCCACAGCTGCGTTTGGCGAGGCAACGGAAGTGGAAAGATGCCATTCTTGAGGGTTCAAGTATCCAATTCGAAGGCCATCAAAAGATCGTTTTAGATATGAAGTATATCCTCCCTCAGGGATAAATGCAGACAATGATCGATCCACCAATGTATCCATCAAGACTGCAATGTCGGCAGCAGACCTTGCGATCGGACCAATAGTATCAAAGTCAAGAGATATGGGAACGACGCCACGACTCGAGATCAGGCCTAAGGTGGGCTTCATTGAGTACACGTCGTGTCTTGTAGCCGGCATCATGATTGAAGCATTTGTCTCGGTGCCGAGGGCCACGGGTGCAAATCCAGCAGCTACAGCAGCACAGGATCCTGATGACGATCCGCCTGTACTCTATCTAGCGGTTAGCTGTAGCGCTCAATATCGAGGGAGTACTGTACACTATGTCCACCAAAGCCATCATCCCATCTTTTGCCTCCTACTACGTATGGATTTTGGGTAAGGCCTCCTACAGCTGACCATCCGCAAGGCATGTGCTGACCCCTGCGTCGGCATGTGAGCACACAGGACGATTGTTTGATACGTTACCACTTTACCTAAAATTGCTCAGCTCCTAAGCCCCAAGTTAACAATCATTTTTACAACATAAGAGCCCGGGTACGCACGCTAAGATTTGCTTTAGCTAAGATGATAGCCCCGGCATCAAGTAACTGTCTTTTGATTAACCAAATCACATAACATAACATTTTGAAGGAACGGTACCTGTTTGGTTGCAGGAGACACAGTCTTCACTCTAGAGCCCACAAGTGCGTAAGTTCCCGCTGTTGTTTCCATTCCTAGTTCGGGGTCCGTTGCTATGTTGTCCTGCATCCCTTAGTTTCAATTTCAAAGAGCACCCTAACATAAAGCATTTGTTGCACCTTAATGATAACAGGTACACCGTGTAATGGTCCCCGGGATTTCCCTTCCATCCGCTCTTTATCCAGCTGCTTCGCGTGCCGGATGACAAGCTCTCGAGGAGAGATAGAGATGACTGCATGCAAATACCCATTGCATTTTTCAATCTGCGATAAGTATGTATTTATTGCAGTTTCGATCGTGAGGGAGCCATCCTCGTAGGCACGGTGAAGGTCTGAGGCTGTCGCTCTAAATATGTCAAAAGTCCACATTATATGTGTGATATGTAAAAAGAAAAAGGTGGTGAGCCTAGAAAAGAGAAAATTGTTTGTATATATCACAAGGATCTTAGAGCAGATTCTCCGCAACATGCCGACAAGGGAAACGAACTGTCCCGCAAGGGTCACGGACCGGCTAAGCCCACCTGCGGGCGGGGTCGGTGCGGGTCACACTGCAGCGCGCCGTAATCTCCACTTGATAGATGCGCCCCCAGCTGAGTGCGTGTGCGCATGCATGGAACTTTATGCACCGTGCAGCAGCCGCGGCAAGGTCGCCAGGCTCATTACGGTCACGCGCGTTGCACACGCCCTTCAGCCCTCCCACGCAAAGTGCCTTGATTGTTGGCCGCTATCATTAGTCATATCAATTATGTAGACTAATCTTCCAGCAACAGCTTGTATGTACTATCCGATGATCACCATTTCATCTCGTTCCCATTATAGTACAAAAATCGGCCCGAATTTTCCAGCGTTAAATCTTCAAGTATGTTTACTATCCCATTTGCCGATTCTACAATATCGGTTTCTCCTTGATGATGAGAAAGATCAGTTGGGACTTCTCCTGGGTGCACACTGGTAATTGCAATACTCATGTTGTTGTTCTTGAAATCCACAGCAAGTGTTGCGGTTTGAGTATTGAGTGAGACCTTTGCCATACGATAACTCATTCGCCCACCATCAGTATCTATACTTCATAAGTTGTAATGCGTTAATGTAGGGTTCTAAATTACCTTGAATGGAACCCAAATCGGAAGATATATTAATAACTCGGCCTGGTGAGCTTGCCGATAGTAATTTGGCGAAGTGCTGCGTCGCAAGGAAAGGCCCCTGATAGATCAGAAACAATTAGGCTCTCGCCATACTTACACATACCAAAGCCATGATCTTAAACTTATTCAAGATAGTGTCTGCTGTTTCTTCATTCCAAGCTCTTGGGGCTGTTCCAACACCTAAATGTTACGTCAATATGGAAGCATATTCAACAAGCAATGCAAGTCTACCTCCGTTGTTGATGAGGACATCAAGTTTTCCAAAAGATTCAAGTGACTTCACTGCGTTGATGATGCTTTGCTCGTCCAGGTAGTCAACCTCCAGGATCTTAGCTCCAGTTTCATAAAGATCCTGCGCTGAACCGTTCTGCTTGCTTTGTGAGCGTATTGTGCCCCAGACAGTATATCCTCTCTGTAGCAGGGTCCGAACGAGCTGCAATCCAATGCCACGATTTGCTCCTAGTGCGTATGAGCCACACACTTATGATATTAAAGAATGCTCACCAATAATAAGTGCGGTCTTTACTGTATCGGCCATGGCTGAGAGTGGCGGTAGTAATAATTGTAGACTCTCGGGAAGGTTGAGAAGAAGTGCAAGCCCGGTGATCGCGGACGGGGAAAGTGGGTGAGCAACAAGGCTGATGTGATGGGTTTTCGGCATTGAGTGCAATATCAGTACTGGAAACATTTATTGGCTGGAAGACGACCTGATCTACATGGATTACAAACTAGGGTGTTAGGTTCATTGATGCAGCCACACTGTCCCACAAGAGTCTAGCTGGCGTGATCACTTGTTACGCGGCTGGTACTGTAACAATGAGCACAAATTTAGCGTGCATCCGATATACCGCATCCGGCTCACCGGTCTGCGCCTCTCGGCTAGTAGGTTTGAAAGCCCTCTGGAGCGCATTTAACCGCCCTAGTGATCTGATAATAATGGACAAATATACCTACCAAATACAATGTAAGTTTCCTATTATCTAATTTTATCATAATCTTTTTTTCTTAATATAGATCCTATATAAGGAATATATAATATAATAAGTTAGTCAGCTATAAAAGCTATAAAAGCTATAGATATATATGTCAGAATAGTACTACTTCTAGGGAGGCTGCCGGAAAGCCGCCAGAATGCTGACGGTTTTCTTAGGAATGCCGGCAGTAAGCGAGTAGCTTTCACTAGCTAGAAAGCTAGTAGTATTCCCTAGGAACGCTGCCGGAAAACCGACGGAGAACCGCCAGAAAGCTGGCAGCTTTCCTAGAAATGCCGGCGGAGAGCCGTCGGAAAGTGTACTAAGGAAAGGAATATAAGACGCTAGCAGAAGGAACCACGGCAGACAGAGAACAACACCTTTCCTCAGAGATACATTCAATCAATCAATTCAATCAAAAATCACCCTTCTCAAAACTGTCAGATATTCGTTTTTCTGAGAAGGATGATTTTGATTGAATTGATTGATTGAATTCTATATAGAAAGGTCTTCTGTGTCTGTCCTTCTTATATTCCTTTCACTCGTATGCTTTCCGCCGGTTTGCTGCCAGCTTTCTGGCGCTTTCCGGCGGCGTTCCTAGACGTAGTACTATTCTGATAGTAGTACTATTCTGACAAGAACAACGAAAATCTGACAATATAGATGTATTATTAGCTCTAAGGTTAAATTTATAGCTTAGTTTATTTCGTAAGATACTATACTATATATAGCCTTATATATTTAATATAAATCTTGTTTTAAAGATATATATTTTAATTATCAGATCAAAAGCGAGTCATGCTTTACTCTCGCCACAAGTATCGAAAGTTGTTTTGCAAAAAGCGGCTTACTTCAAAGCTGGCTTTCCGCACTACGCACTACTTTATCTTTCACTCGCTAATCCCTGCTCTCGATAGAGGCTGAAAAAAGTATCTAGGCGCCATTTTTACACAATAGCCTCTCTAATTCCCCTCCAGTGACGATTCGGTCATACCTTTGAATCTAGCCTAGCACCCGGCGCACCTTGGACCTGAGAAAGTGCTTCCTCCGGAGTAGTCTCATAAGTAACACCATCAGGATCGCGAATACCGGACAATTTCGTGATTATGCCCACTGCAAACAGATCCGAGGAAACGTTAAGCATAGTGCGGAAGCGGTCGATAAACCAGTCGATAGCCACAACAACAGCATACACTGAAAAAGCAAGAGTTAGAGAGAATCAAAACGCCGAGATAAGTGAGACTTACTGCCTGTAATGGGCACGTCGATGGCTTGGCAGATGATGACAGTTAAGACGAGGGATGAGCTGGGAATTGGAGTCGTGGCGATCGAGGACAAGGTTGCGAGCAGGACAACGATGACGTATTCGCCGGCATTGAGCGTGATGCCTTGTGTCTCAGCCATAAAAACCACGACTGCAGGGAAGTAGATGGCTGGGAGGCATTAGTATATGGCTAAACAGCGCGCTGGGTCCTGCTGTAAACAGCGGAAATTTCTTACCAGTCCCATCCATATTCACCAAGCAGCCCAAAGGAACGGCGAATTTGATGACCGTCTCTGGCCAGCCGCGCGCACGTACACAGCGCATTGTCACTGGAAGAGTGGCGGCAGATGATGCCGTACCCCATGCAGTAATCCAAGCGGGCGAGCACTTCGTCCAGTAAGTGTAGGGGTTAATACGGCAGACGAAGAAGAATAGGGCAGGAAGAACGATGACCAGGTGAATAAACATGCTAACGAGTGAGGAGCCGATTAGCAGGCCAAGGTTTTGGCCGATACTTTCGATATCGAGAGTCATCAAGTTCGAGAGAATCAAGAAGAAGACGCCAACAGGTGCTAGCTTGATCAGGAAGACGATGACTTTGGTGATAAGCTGGTCGACTTCGATGACGGCTTTCATGAGGGATCCGCGGGGCTTGAGCAGGCCACCAACCACGACAGCAGTAACCAGGATGGCGAGTAGCTGATTGTTGGCAAGGGCCTGGAAGATATTGCTGGGGATGAATGAGTCGAAGACGTTGACGACGATATCAGTGACATCGTTCTTAGATCGCTCATCGACCAGATCTTGGTCTCCTTCGTCAACTTCTAAGTCGGCATCGCTGACCGTGGTGTATATGGGTCTCCAAACCAGAGAAATAAGGATGGTAGCGTGCACGATGGCGATAATGCTAGTGGCTACGTAGTAGCCCACAGACCATTTGGCGAGCTTGCTACCACCACCAGTCATTTCCTTCAATCGTTGCATGGCAAGAATCATGGCAGTGGCAATCAAAGGCATGACCACCGCAGTGAGGGCACGCAACCACAAACGACCAGGAATGTTGAGGATTGTTGAAGCTGCCTGAAGCCTAGAATTCGATGGATCAACTTCGAATGCCACAGGCAAAGCAATAGCCACAGCGAGCAAGGCCGCTGCGATAATCTGGATGGCTGAGCCCGGCTCCTTGCACATCTCCCAAAAGGTCATCTTCCTGGGCTCCTCGTGCGCAGCATATTGGTCGTACTCATTGCTATTGTTGCTGTAGGACTCGTTTGTATTGACAGTGCCAATGTCGGGAGGTGGTTGCTTGGCCTGCTCATTATCAGTACCCCGATCATCACGCTGAACTTCGTTGATGGCCATGACGCGTAGTGGGCTTGACAAGACAAAGAGATTTGAGTACGCGGGCTGGCGAGGAGAGGTAGAAACAAGGCCAGAAAGCGCGGCCAGTACAAACACCTAATATACTGGACCCGAAGAGCAGGTTATCAGGGTAGGACCCCCGAAACTATCCCCACTACAAGTGGCGAATCGCGAGGACCCGACTTCAGGACTGCCATGCGACACCAACGACCAAAAGATACGAGCCGCATATCAGTTGCCAAGTTGCAATTACCCTGCCATATACTTGAATAGGGCATGCGAACGCCACTTAAGACACGACCAGCAAGACAAGAGGGCTCTGCGGTCTTGTTAGAGCCTAGGCAAGAAGAAAAACTACCTGCCAAGATGACGGTGTACTCGTCCTTCTGTGAGTTGGGACCACACGAAGAAAGTAACAACTCTAGCGCAACGAGTCTATTGCGGAATTGGAAGGCTATGTGGACAGAGTGCCTGACATCTTCGTAGCCAAGAACGGGGAAGGTCAGCGCTCCACCCATGGGGGCGAAGGGGTATTGTTCTTGGATACACATAGTTGCTTTAGTATCCAGCCTGAATCAAGACCATCCAGCAGGACAAAGATATTGGCATTGGTGCGATGACGCTGCCGAGATAGCTATGTTTCGGGCTTGTGGAAAGGAGTATCACCGCATGGCAATAATGCGCCTGTTGTTTGTGGTCGATAGGATATTTGGAAACCTGACCAGTGACTGCCAGTTTGGCTATTCGAAGGAAGAAGAAGCGACAGGAACAAATATTTTGGTGGCATCGCAGAAACGTTACTGCTGTTTACTACTAAGACACAACGAGCCGTTCATCCGTCTTCGCCGTTGGCGCCACCTGGGCGGAAGCCTTGGCACATCGCTGCAGTCGTTTCCGCTGTCTACTTACCAAGACGTGACGTGCCGGTTTTCCGTTGCCGTGACCGCAAGCTACTGGGCGGAAGTCTTGGTCTTCTTCATTTCGCGAATGAAGAACTTTTGACCAGCCTGTGCTACTGACTACCGAAAGAGTTCAGAAGGTGAACCGAGGAGAGCGACGTTATTATGGAATGTACTTGTGTTGGGGAAACTGGTCGGGCTGCAGCCAGCTACGTATACATGTAGGCACGATGCCAAGATTGGCCATATGACTAATCAGGGGCTCCGATCTATACCGCATCCCGCTGCTATAGTCTCCTGTTCCTGCTCACTTGAACTTCATCACATAGGCCTTCTTCACTGGGCAATCATGATATGGCCTTTCTTCAAAAATCACATAGACTTTCGGCAAGCGCGTATTTTTCGACTAGTTTCTCACCAAGACTCTCAGTTCCGAGGGCCATCTTCACCTTGAATCGATCTCTGAGTAGCCACACCACGCCGGAGCTTAACCAGCTTTTCGAATACACTTCTGGTCGCTGGATGTTTGTTTTCTCTGTTATCCTTGGAAACTAGCTCTCCTTGCTGACCATCAACTTCGAGTTGGAACGACGCTTCGAGGCATACTGAGCGAATACGTGTGTTCAATGTATTAGAACTCAAGCGCCTCGCCGCCGCGGCCGTGAATCAAAACGTGCAAGATGTAGTTTCTTTCGAAAAACTTGCGGAGGGGGGCTTTAATCGGACATTCCTCATTACCATGCGTGATGGCTTCCAGTTTGTAGGGCGCGTTCCCTACACAGTTACCGAGCCAAAGAACTTTGTTATCGCTAGCGAGGTTGCAACAGTAGATTATCTCCGCTCTCACAATATACCAGTTCCTCAGATTTTCAGCTATTCAGCCTCGTCAGAGAATGCTGCCGGAACTGAGTATATTTTTATGGAACTAGTCCGTGGGACGAGCCTAGGCGACATTTGGTTTGACCTATCGGGAAAAGCTATGATTACCGTGCTTACCAAGCTCGTGGAGTTGGAGTCCAAACTCTTTAGCCTGGAGTTCCCGGCAAGTGGTAGTCTGTACTATACTAAGGACCTACAAGCTGGGCACCATAAAGTTGTTGTGTCTGCCTCTGATCTTGGACAAAAGGATCAGTTTTGCATTGGCCCCGACACGCGATTAAACTTATGGCATGGGAAAAGGCTCCATATTGAGACTAATCGCGGACCATGTACGTGCAAATCCTTACGGCACATGAAAACAAACTGACCAATCGTTTTAAAGATATGAATGCAGAAGCAGCTCTAACAGCTGGAGCCAAAAAAGAAATTGCGTATTTAACGAAATACGGTCGACTGCTTTATCCCTTTCATCGGCTACGTCGAGAGACATACGACTACAAAAAGCAGTCACCATCGGTACATGTTGAAAACCTAGAGAAGTATCTGCAAATAGCATCCTATCTTATACCCAATGATAATCCTGCACTTTGCCGTCCAACAATAAGACATCCCGACTTCCAGCCCAACAACATACTCGTTTCCGAAGACCTTGAAATCACTGGGGTCATCGATTGGCAACACTGCGTCATCCTCCCACTTTTCTTGCAATGCGGAATACCGAACAGCTTCCAGAACTACGGCGACACAGTCTCGGAATCACTCGTTCCCCCTGAACTACCACCCGACTTTGATGGCTTAAGTGAACGTGAGAAATATGAGCAAGTTCAAGTCCTCCGTCGCCGCCAACTACATTACTTTTATGTCGCAAATACAGAAATGATGAATCCACTGCACTACGACGCTCTAAGCTACGAACACAGTGTAACAAGGCGCAAGATCTTCGATCATGCAAGCTCGCCCTGGGAAGGCGATAACGTGACCCTTAAAGCCGATCTTATTCACCTGGTAAAGAACTGGACTGACGTCACAGCCAACTCAGCAGCTAGCATGGATGAAAGTTCGAGACCTTCGTGCCCGATCCTTTTTACAGAAGATGAGATGAGCGAATGTCTCCGTCTGAACGCTGAGCAGATTGAGTCGGACGAGCAGCTCCAGGCCTGCAGGGACGCCATTGGTGTCGGGTCTGAAGGATGGGTGCCGTTGGAGCTATATGACGAGACGAAACAGCGGGAGAACAAGCTCAGAGCAGATGCGCTAGAAGCGGCGGAGTCGGAGGAGGAGCGAGCGATGCTAAGGGAGCACTGGGTTTTTGGTGATTTCGATGAGGAGGAGTACTTGTAACTCATTCCATCTGTACATGGAGGAAATCGCACGAAATGAGTAATCTTCCCTTTGGCTAAAAACACATGTATGATAATATAACAATCTACCAAGGAGGCATGAGGTCAGCAAGAATATGTGCAAGCTAGTTCCCGCGCTCTTGGCAAACGTCGCTCGATTCGCTCCCTCCACAACCATGTAATACCCCACATCCACATCCATAACGACAACGACAACTGCTACCACCGCCTCGACCGCCCCGTCTTCCGCGCTGGATCCCAACCGTCTCGCGCCCGAAGATGCCTTCTTCACGTCCCCCGCCGGCGCCGCCCTGAGTGCACGACAACGCAAAGACCGCGCGCGTAGCGCCTCGCGCCGCCGGCAAAAAGGCCACTACAAGAAACTCCTGTGGTTCAAGCAGCCGTGTACGCACACCCACCCTCTCTCTCTCTCCCTCTCTCTTTATTTCTCCCCATACTAATTACTGTTATAATGCTATGTAGTTCCGGATAATTACACCGATGAGAAAACGTTTCTCGACCACCTCCAGCGCAATCCGCGCCTGCAGCCGTACGAGTTCTGGTCGCTCATGTCCGGGTCGACTGTCATTGTGCAGCACGTGGCGTCTGTTGCGATCTTCTGCTGTTGTTTCGTAGCAATTTTCCAGGAGAGGGTGGAGCCATTGGCGGTGGTGGGCGGGGCGAGTTTGTGCACATTGCTTGGGTGGGTGTTATGGGACTATTGGATGGGGGAGGAGGAGAGGGAGGAAGCCGCCAGGAATACTGGTCCAAAGGAAGATTCACAGACCGGCAAGGGCGGAGAAGCGGGCGAAAGGCAAGAGAAGAGCGAGGGAAAAGCAGAGGAAAGCGATCTGATATCCGGGGCTAAGGGGCGCGTTGGCGCATCCTATCCGAACTCGCCTACGTATCCTCCCCAGTACGTGGATCCTGCATCGTCGTTGTCGCCTCGGAATCAGCAACGGCTGGCAACGGTAAAGTCGGCGTTGCTTATTTATGCGGCTCTATTGGGACTCAGCCCGATCCTCAAGTCGCTGACAAAATCAACGACCAGCGATTCGATTTGGGCGCTCAGCACGTGGTTGTTGTGTATGAATGTTGCGTTTTTCGATTATGGGAGCGGATCGGGTTCCCAGTGAGTATTAGCTATTATCCTATTATAGTTAGGCTAATTATGTACAGCCTGCCAGCTTCCATATCGACCAACTCTGCACTCATGGCATCCACCGTGCTCGCCTCGAGACTCCCGTCGACGACGCATGTATTCTCTTTGACTCTGTTCTCTATTGAAGTTTTTGGCCTCTTTCCCATATTCCGTCGCCAGCTTCGTGCCAGATCCTGGGGCGGCAACCTTGCTCTGACCATTTTCCTGGTTACTACCGCTGGGGGTGCTGTGTTCGCGACATTGGCTGGTGGTGGACGGGGAGCTTGGATCGCCGGGGTCATCCTGGGCAGCATCTTCACTTTCGTGTGCATGGGCATCTGCAGCTGGTGGCTGATTGGGCTGCAGAAGTATAAGAACGAGATCCACGGCCCGTGGGACCCTGCTCGACCCATCATTCGGAGGCGGTGGGACTAAGCTCTCTCCAAGGACGCTCGACAGCCTCGGAATCGCGGGTTTCGTACGCGAACCATGTGCATGAGCCGTTGGCAGGCCAGGGGTCGGTGCACGATTTCCTCGTGCAGGGTCCCGGCCATCGTGGATCCACGTGCCTAAGCAGATGCTCCCTGGTGACGACCTCGAGATGGATCTTCTCGTCTCTTCGCTCCCATCGTATGACTTTGGCGTTGTCATTTCCCAGCACGGCTTTCCCCATGCGCTGGACGAGGTCGTCGGATCCAACATCGTCGCCGCCGACGAAGTGCACGGGCGACCATGGCTCGCGTGAAGCCATGCGCGGACCCTTGCTGGTGCCGATGACGACGACTCGCTCGAGACCTTGGACTTGGAGCAGCATGCTGCGCAGCAGATTCCACAGCTCGGCCCTGAACATGGGGACGGCAGGCCAAGATTCAAAGTTCAGCCGCAGGCACTGGAGGCCCGGGCTGTCGACGCGTAGCGAGCTCAGCGTCTTGCCCCAATTGCCGCCGCCCCAGGTCAGGTAGTGCAACCACTCCCGTGCAATGCCCGGATGGTCCGAGTGCACCCCGCGGGCGTCGATTTCAATGTCCTGGACGTATTTCCTATTCAAGGGACCCAGGGAATCGAGAAAGCCGCGGACATGCTCGACAGTGGAGAAGTAGAAGCGGTTCTTGGCGAAGAGTGGGCGTCGGTCGGCTTCGTAGTAGATGCGACGGCATGTTTGGAGGAGGCCAACGCCGAGCTCGCGGCTTGCTTCTTGTTCGGATTTCTCTTCGCTGCTGGCAGAAGGGTCGATGATGGGGCTGGGGGCGGTGAAGCAGAGGCCGTATATGATGTTCTTTATCTCGGCAGGGAGACTGAGCAACGCAGATTGGAGCTGGAGGTTCTTAGGGGGAGCAATTAGCAAGGTCGACATGATGGGTGGGTGGGTGTAGCAAGCAAGCAAGCGAGTATGGGGGTTTACAGAGGGAGCGCTCACCGGTGGTCAGGAAAGTCGGTGTATATGTATGACTTTTCCCCTTAGGGGGGCGAGGATCAGAGATCAGAGATCAGGATTCAGAAGTGTATGCAGCGAGCCCCAGCCGCTTACTCGGGGCGTACAATACAGGTGCAGCGCAGCATCAATGTGCTATGTGGCTCTGTCCAGAAGCAGCCCCCCTCCAGCAACCATGACGCCCTCAGCACCGAGTTTCGTGACCGAGAGTCTGACAATTAAAGCCTCGAGGTCTACGCCGATGCCCGAGTAGCCGACTGCCGACCTGTGAGCTATGCAGCAGGCCTGGGTTTCTGTGACGAGGCTGCGGCTGGCGCATGAGCTGCGGCTGGGGAATTGTGCCAACATGGGCCAACGCAGAGGCATGCCCTGCTGGAGGAGTGTGTATTGCAAGTCAGCCTGCCGCCGTCCAATAAGACGGCATGCGAGTCGGGGAGCTCGCCCTGGTGGAGAGCGAGGCGCGAGGAGCGGGACGCGTGACTATCAACCAGGTACTCCAGGTTCCTGTCCTCACGCCGCGCTCTCCGCCCACACTCACGCCTGACGCCAGCGGCCATCCAGCACCTCTCGGACGGCGCATCGCATTGCCCGCGTTGGTACTCCTACGTTCAGCCTCACCAGGGCCCACCGCAGCCAGCCAATGGGGCCGGGGCGCGTAAGCGCGATGCAACAGCTTCGCGCCATGGACAGCTGCCCCCAGCTTTCGCCCTCAGCTTCTGCTGCCTCTCCCCCCGTCTCGTCCTAGTCTCTTCCCTCGAGGGACAGCAATCCGTCTCGCTCGACCTGGACCTGAACCTGAACCTGAACCTGAACCCGAACCCTGAGCGACGAGCGCGCCATTGATTGCTCTCGCACGACCAGCAGCATACCGCCGGCACCCCTCCGCCCTCGCCTCCACTCGACCATGTCGCTCCGCCCCGACGACCGCAAGGGACGCTCGCGCTCAAAATCACCCGGACGAGGCCACGAACGCTCCCGCAGCAGGAGCCATGTACGGGCGCCGTCGCCTGGGCCAGGGTATTTTGGCCCCTCAGCTGGGCATGGGGGGCCATCAGCAGCCCCGCATGCAGATGTTAGGCAGCCGGACCAGCTATACGCGACGTGAGCCCTCCCCCAAACCTCTTCTCCTCAGACACTGGACACTCCCGTCGAGACCGAAACTGAACATGGCCGCCAGGCACGGCAGCGACCCCATCACCATGGGCGGCTACACCGACCTCCCGCCCGAGCAGCGCCCCGGATTCATGCAGCAGGCGCAAGCAGCGGCGCAATACCACATGGCCGCCTCTGCCGCAGGCTCACGGCCGCCCCCCTCTCCAGGCGTGTCGTACGCGCAGCCGGGGAACGTCCAGTATGCGACGGGCCAGTACCAGTACACCGCGGCGCCCGCGAATCAGCCCAACGCACCTGGCTTCCAGTACGCCCAGCCCCCAGACAAGATCACCTTCACCGCGAAGCCCGTCGGCGGTGCTGCGCAGCAGCCCCAAGTCAGACACACGCATCAGCCCACGAGCCCGCAGTACCAGACGGCGCCCCCGCTGCAGTACACGGCCATGCCCCAGGCGCCTGCCCCGCCCTCTGCTGCCCAGCAAGCTGCTTTTCCTCCGGCGCAGATGCCTCCCCCGCCCATGGGCGCGCATTCACCCCACCAGCGCGCGGCTTCGCAAGCGGGACCGACGACTACGTATGGCGGGCACCAGGTGGTGGAGATGGTCCCTGGTGGAGCCAAATCCTCCTCCAAGTCCAGCGCAAAACCACCTCCCTCGCCAACTATGCGCCCGCATAGTCTTTCCGTCGGCGGAGGAGGTGGTGCGTCGGCTGGCCTCTCCCAGCGCATGGACAGGCTGTCGGTCAGTGGCAACCGGCCTGATATCCAGACCATCGTCCCAGGCGGCATGCCAGGCGGGTTTCCAGGCGGGGGAGGTGGAATGCCGCCTCCGAGCCCGCTTCTCGAGGCATACCACGGGACGTACCAGTCTATATCGCCCATGCCGCAAGCCATGATGCTGGACGATGACCTAGACCATCTGCAGCCTCTGGACAGCCTGTCACCGCGGGGCTCCAGCGCTTCATTCCACGGCCACCATCGCTCACACTCCTCTTCCAAGCGCTCTCCCAGCCCAGCCCGCCGCTCCAAACACAAAGACAAACTAGCCCTCGAAGCCTACGGCTATCACGATTCCCACTCCCGGTCGCGCTCGCGTGACGGTCGCAGAGACGACAAAGAAAAGCGGCGCGTAAAGATTTACGATGCGGAAGAAGACGCGCGCGCCCTCGTCGACGCCCTCTCCCAACGCACCCCCGACGCAGACACCCTCATCGACATCCTGCCCTCCCTGTCCCACGACCAAATGCTTGAGCTCCGCTCCGAGTACAAGCGCCACTGCAAAGTGCAGGGCCGAGGAATCAACATCGCCAAACACATCAAACTCAAAACCACGGGGAATTTCGGGAAGATATGCTACGTGACGGCGTTGGGGCGGTACGAAAGTGAGGGCTACTGGGCGAATTACTGGTATCAATCCGGCAACGCCCGGCGCGAGCTCCTCATCGAAGCCCTCATGGGACGGCAGAACCACGAGATACGCGCCATCAAGGACGCTTTCAAAGACAAGCGATACGGGGATTCGCTGGTGAAGTGCATGGATAAGGAGTTGAAGGCGGATAAGTTCCGGAAAGCGGTCCTCATGGCCCTGGAGGCGGAGCGGCAAGAGGAAAGCGATGTGTGGCCGGTCGAGTACAGAAACAGGGATGTGGATACGTTGTACAGGGCGCTGAAGGCGAGGGAGGGGGGCGAGAGCGCGATGCTGGGGGTGGTGGTTATGAGGAGTGACGGGCATTTGAGGGAGGTGTTGAGGACGTATGAGAGGAAGTGTGGGGGAAATTTCGCGAGGGACGCGTTAAGGAAGAGTAATAATCTGGTGGTGAGTACCCAGCCCGGCCTTCCCCC
>Ga0247757_10000293_pt1 | contig 42089 bp, 41 predicted proteins | sample UWRJL126311R4_FD_180929 | JGI IMG/M metagenome (GOLD analysis project Ga0247757, IMG submission 180929) | Plant litter microbial communities from Arlington Agricultural Research Station in Wisconsin, United States - UWRJ-L126-311R-4 | ecosystem: Environmental > Terrestrial > Plant litter >... | reverse complement strand
AGGGCGCCGGATTCCTGATTCTAGCACAAACGCCACTATTTATTTATTGACAAAAAACCTCAAATATCTTCGGGTAGAATGAAGATTACGGTCTTAATTCTAATCTATCATACTTCCCATAACTTTGAAGGCAAACTTGGTTATAAAAGCCAGCACCATAGCGAAACTCGCACATTGCCACAACTTCTAAAATGTCCCCTTCAAGTTTTCAGCGGCTGCATGTTTGCCTGTCATCCTGCCGATTTCTTCTTCAATTTTAGTCCATGTTCTAGGATATAAAGACCCAGTCAGCCAGTAGTTATCGTCATGGTCTTTTCCAAAAATCACAATCACATTCCTCACCGTAGGACCCGTCCGCATCGATTGTGCGTGATGATAAACTATCGTGCCGGGTGGATTCCGTCTCGAAGGTTCCGTATAGTCTGGATGTATGAGCGCAGGGCTGAAGTCAGCCGTGTTGAAGAAATCAGCCCGACTCCAGTTCGTTACAGGAACCAGTAACGCATTAGATTCACCACATACAACCGCTAGATCTCCACCGGACTGGGCTATATCTCGTGAGCTGCGAAAACTGGCTAGGATCTGAGATTCTGTGGTTTGCTCCATCAACTGGCGTCGATTTGCTAGAGCGATGGGCCCGAGAGGCCCTACCGCGGCTTCTGGAGAGAGGGGCACAAAGGCTGGGAACACCATGTTCTGGATATATACTCCTTTTGCCCGGATAAGTGCTGGCAAACGGTACCTAGCGTTGAATGTTTGGAGCACCGTTACTGGTCGTCGCTGGCCCAGCGATGAAGCGATGGCTCGAGCTCCCCACGCTGTAAGGACATCGCCCTCGCTGACGAAACTCTCCTTGCTATCAATATTCTTGTCAACTACCAAGTCGCTCTGAGCCTCTTCTCGTAACTTAGTTACCGCGCTCTTAGGCAAGCAAATGATTCGTTGTTCTACCCGGTTCCACAATATATCCCATAAGAATCTCAAGACAAACATGAGCATACCTAGCCCTCGTAAACGCCTGTTTGCCATACAGTGCTCCTCTTTCGGTGCTTCCGGTGCATCTGTGGCTTCGTATAGCACGTCAGTCCGTGCACCCAACAGAGGGGGCACGTCCGCTTCACGGCCCGCTAGAACCAGAGACCAGCTATGCAGAAGCGCCTTTTGGCCCATGGCATCCATCAGCGTGTGTGGCCACGAGAGGCCCACGAGTGTCGCGTCATTGAAAGAAGTAATGTGGAGCGATAGCTGCGGCAAGTCGCTGCGAATGAATTCCTCTATCGTCTCTGGCGCTCCTTCTCGCGCGGAAAAGGGACGGAAAGTTTCTGGGCCAGTGTGCACAGACGCCTCTTCTGTCGCCTTAGGAAATTTGCTTGCTAATGGATGGTCTTCGATGTCCATGGCTAGAGATTTGTGGGTATAGAACACTGCGGGACGCTCCGTTGTGAAGTGTCGTGGCACATGAATTTCGAGTTTTCCGTTCTTCTAATAATCGTGAATTAGATAATGTTCTAAGAATTAGAAATAATTATCAAAAAGTCGAACCTTAAGCCGCAGCCGGCCTCCCATTTTTCGCCAATCTCCAATATTCAGAAGACTTGAGAGCGATGTGTGCAGTTTTTCCGGGTCCAGCACATCGTTGAAGCGCAATGTCCATCCCAGAATAACGCTTCGAAATGATCTAGTATCGTCGAGGACAAAAACTGGGTATATAATATCCCCTTCTTCTCTGTTAACTGCTTCTTTGCTGATCGACATCTTGGGTATATGTATGTAGTTCCTAATAGAATTGATTTGTATTGAGTTTTTAACACTTGACTCAACCTGCCATATATATACGTTGAGTTGTTGCGGCGTACTTATCATAATTAAAGGGGCTAGAATGATAGGCTTAGCTGGGTTTGGCTTAGTTGAGTAAGCTCGCCTATTTATCCAACATGTAGAAGCCCGCGCTGTTGTTCATTGGTCCTGGTAACTTAGCAATACGATGTAGGATGGGACACGGTGGTGCTTCTCTTCATTAACAAGGTTTTGATCTTACTAGACTCATTGGATTCCACAAGTGCTGACCGAACAGATCGAAGCCTAACATTTACACACATATTATCGTTACGTGTGTCTTAAGAACAGAATCTGGTTATATAGAAGCGAGTTTAGAAGAAGAGCGATGGATCTGATTCTCTAAGGTAGCGTTCTATAAAAGCTATATTATATTGCAATGACAAGTTCAGACTTTCTGGTCTGACACAGCAGACATCGGATTTTGTGCAGACGCCACGCATCGCCGAGTGTCTAGTGCAGATGGAAGCCGAGTTAACGAATAAGATGGAGTTGATCCAAGATATGCCAGATCGGCAGGGGATCTTGGTAGCAATCGAAGTCAAGGTTCTCCAAACACATGTTCGGAATGATCTGCGCTTAGCTGGCCACGCCAACAGGATTGATCCTGACTGCTGGTGACCGATGATCATAAGCTTTCAAGAATTCTACGGCCTCGCGTCTAAAAAAGTAACCAATTCAAACTTTGCCACAGTTGATGAAGAGAATTATCGCATAATGACTTGGTCAGATGCTGTCAAGCAAGGGGAGGATGTGGATAGGTGGAACTACTGCCAATGAGAAAGAGCAATGCTTAGATACTTCTGAATACGATGTTATATTTGCTCATCGAGAATGATACAGGACGATTGGTTCGTCAAAGGAGGGGTATTAGGTGTTGATTGTTGCAAGTAAGTGGAATAAACATAATCTTGTATGAATCGTTCGTGGTCCTTATACTGATCGTTGGAGAAAGTGCCCTTTGAAGCTAATATGAGGTACTATTTGAAGTATGCTTTCGATTTTTCACCTACGGTAGATTAGAGTGGTGCTAGAAGTTACTCCCAGGCCATCAGTAACGGAGTTCTCACCGTCTCTAAAAAGATTCCCATCATGTATTCCGCTTCACCACATTCACGCACTCGTCCTCACCTTTATAACAACTCAAACACAGGGCATCGGGCTCAATTTTGCGGCCGGTTGCTCACTGCAATTGCAACGGTGGATTCACAAGATCTCCTGAGAAGCATTAACTAGCCGTTCTTAATCAGCCCGATAGAATCCACGCTAAAGTGTCGCATCGATACAAATAAGTTCGGTCGCTGGCTTGGGATAACGTAGTGCAAAGCCTTGCGCTTTGCCGTTGAAAGCATCGATCAGAAGTTTCATGGATAGAGTTCGCAGCTACAAGGGAAAACGTGAGCCTGGAACCTGCGTTATTTACCCTCATTCATACCACTGTCGGTATCTATATATAGCGCCTCATTCAACACCTTAACAGGTCCTTAGAGAGGTATTGTTCAAGTCCAATAGAAAATAGCAGATGAGCTATGGTATTGGCGTTGATTGCAAAATTAAGAAGATGCGAGCGTAGTATACATTATACACCGGTGTGAACCTCCAGAGCAGCGAGGATTGTTTTCCTTTCCAACATTCTACTTGCCCAGGCTGAAAGATGGGGAAACTCAACTTTCAAGTCCGCAATGAATGCTCCTGCCCAACGATACAACACAAACAAGTAAGCATCAACCGCAGTGAACGAATTCCCCACCGCATAAATCGTCCCAGATGCACTCATTTTGCGCTCTATGAACCGAAAACTCTGTTCGAGATTCTTTACCGCCTTATCTCGAACGGCATCGTATAGCTTCGGGTCATCAACGAGTCTTTCCGGTCTGTAGATCCCGCCATATGCTTGACCATGTACCGTTCCTCCGAGATAGTTGAACCACTCATACACACGGATAGTGTCCAGAGCCGTTTGTCCAAGAAATTTTCGATCAGGCGCCAAAGACGAGATGGCGGTTACGATGGCCGAGACCTCTGTTATGATTTCATCGTTCATTTTGAAGACTGGCACTCGTTTTTTTGGATTCAAAGCCTTGAACTCCTCCGTAAACCGTTCGTCTTCAGCCATGTCGACTTTGGCAAGCACAAGTTGAAAGTCGAGCTGCGCCTCAATAAGCAAAATATGTGGCGCGATGGAACATGCTTGAGGCGAATACCAAAGAGTTAATGAATGTGCTGAAGTCATTTTCCTGATGCAGCTACTTATTGACGAAGTATCGACAGGGAATAAAGATATATGTTGAAGTGTAAATTCCGGCATGAACTCTGGGAATTTCGCGTACTTAAGTTCCGTCGATGCCTGATATCATAGATATTCCGTCGTTGTGTAAGCATATAATAAAAGCGGGGCGCCGATGTCTATATAGGGTGCCGATGCCAATGCCGATGCCATGTATGTGATGCCGATGTTACATACAGGGTGCCGATGTCATGTGCAGGGCGCGGCTCTACTGGATAACTTTTATCGCTATGATTACGTGTGTTATGCAGAGAAAGAAGGAGGCCTCTACTCCTACAGAGCTATGATTCTCAAAATTCCCAATGCGGCACTTTGGTAGCCACTGTCTTCCACTAGGCATACCTCGATATCTGTCTGCCCTCTCACTTCCCTCTATCTGTGCGCTTGAACCGGTTCATAATGCCCAGCTTAAGTGGGTATAGTATTTAAGATTCTCTATCAGCGCCTATAGTGTTATAATGCTGCCTATTATATTTAGGCTTATACTGTCGCAGGCCAGCAACTATAGCGAGCATGTGCGAGAACTGGCTGCATTAGAAGGGGTTTAAGGAAGCTTTATTTAAATTTTCTCAATAGTTTAGTTCTTCTATATATAATATAATTCTAGATATAAAGAAATTATAATAAATTACTCTCTATACGGTTTACTCTAAGCTTAGTATTAGTATTCTCGCCACGAATATAGGTTAACTTACGGATTCCAAAATAATATATGATACTTGTCAGAATAGCACCTCTTCTAGGAACGCCGCCGGAAAGCGCTAGAAAGCGCCAGAGAGCGGATAGCTTTCCTAGGAACGCTAGAACACAGAAAGCTAGTGGCGTTCTCTAGGAACGCTGCCGGAAAGCTAGTGGAAAGCGTACGAGTGAAAGGAATATAAGAAGGACGCATAGAGGACCTTTTCTAGAGAAATCAATCAATTACTTGAATCAAAATCATCCTTCTCAGAACATCGAAAATCTAACAATACTAAACTCCCAATTATATATTAAAGTTATACATGAGTACTCTTTTATTTTATACTATATAACCTGGCTCCGTTATAAGGGTAATTATAAATATAGCATAGCTTTCAATATCAGTTAGCAACATATTGTAGTCCAAACACGATAACGCCCTTTTTTTCCTAGTTCTCTATTCACCCCACTCGCACACATCGATCCATACATGCATCCATCCATCGATCACCTTAAACGTCAATAGATACTAGTACTTTTCTCTAAGTAACGACAGTCCTTCTCATTCCTCCTTACCATCCATCCTTCCATTCATCAATCAATCTCACTTCTCTCGAACCACCATGCCAACCGCTGCCCAGCAGGTACAGTATATCAGTACTCACAAACACACCGACACGTTGACCACGTAACCATGCAACCGCCCTGCTCCACAGCCGTCATATGCTTCCACCCAACGCACTTCCCCGTCTCAGCCTCACCTATGCACTGGTTCAGGCAGCGCTGGCGCAATCATGTCAGTAATCGTTTTCATCCGTTCATCCACCAACTCAATGTATTCACGCCATCCATTCATACCTACATAAAACAAGGGAAGGAAGTAAGAAGGCCGGGTGTAGCTTAACTCACATGATCCTTAAACCAATCCCGCTTGCACCCGCCGGCAGCCTGCTAGTTCTTCGTCGCCATGATGGAGACATCGTCCTCGGGAGAGAGCAACGCCGGGTTCGACGCTGTGTCTTTGTGTCCTGTGGTTGGAGCGTTCTCGCTGGCCTCAGCGGGGGCGGAGGGATGCGCTGCAGCGAGGGCGGCGAGGGCGGCGAGGAGGAAGGTAGTAAGGAGTTTGGCGTGCATTATGCTTTTCTTACTGGACCGGAAGAGGGGATAAAGGTAGAGATAAGACTGAGTATTGTGGGAAGAAGGACTTATTGTGCTGAGCTGAGCTGTGCTGTGTTGCGCTGTCTGTGCGAAAAAGAGATGCTTAAGTAGGTTTATATGTCTCCCCATCTCACCCACCACGACCTAACTTGTCCCCTCAAGCACTCATCTCCACCGCGTACATCCCCAGCTACCTAAAAAACCCAGAACGTCTGATACCGCATCTTTCTTATGCTCAATCAATGGCGCTTGGCACGCCCTTACCCATCCAATGCTTTCCCTTCTACCAAGCCATTATTCGAGTCAGCTTATACACGAGCTGTATTGGTTACTTTATAAAAGACCCACTATATAGATTATCGTTACCAAATACCCAAGGCTAGGAACAGGTTTACGGCTCGATTTAATGTTTGTCATCGTATTCGACTCCGAGGCTGACATGGTGCCCAGCGCGAATACGGGCAATGCGAAGTAACGAATAGCACGCTTTACCGGCCATATTAGACTAGACGAGACGAATTTTCATTATTCGCCGCGAGCAGAAGGGAGAGGGCCCGGATGTGGCTTAGTAGGTTCTTTGTTTGTGTACGAAAGTTCAGCTTAGCTAGGTAAAAAAGTAAGCTCGGCTATATAGTTCCTGCGCACATAGGGTTTCTGCGTACCGCGCCAAGGGGCGTCACTATCAAAAAAGACGGTATAACTCAACAACGTGTATTATAATTGCCACTGCGTATACATAGATTCAAGAGTTTAAGCTGTAGTAGCTATAGTAGCCGTCTCTAAGGCGTTCGCTATAGTAGTTCTCCTCTGCTGAGCCTATAAGGCCTTAGCTGCGCGTATAGCCTCTACTATACTCTTAGCTTCTATAAAGCATTAATTCGGGTCTACCTAAACGTACTTTCGACGGCGCTTAGAGCGAGTAGTCTATAGTTAATATTCAAGGTGTCTTTTCTCTACTTTTAGGCCTGCAGCTCTAGTATTTACAGCTATAAGTGCCTTGCCTGCTTTCTATAGTAGAAGCCTCGTCCTACGCCCTAGATCCTCGAGCTTCTAAATATCCTGCTATATAAGGTAGAGATTACGAGGGCCCTAGGGGGTGCTAAGGAATCTCTCTATAGGTGCCTATAGCTATTCCTGACGTATAGGCGTTATAGGCCTCTAAGGAACTTGTAATGAGCTAAGTACCTAATCTATATTAAATAGACTAAGGCTAGCAGCCTTCTAGCCAGCTCGAATTACTCGTGGTATAAGGCCTTCCTCCCTAGTATAATAGTAGTATATAATAAAGCGTTCCTTCTTAACAGCTACTGCGTCGTCGAGCGACGTAAGGTCCTAGATCTAACGTTAGTAGCTAGACTTAATAATAGAGAAAGGAGCGAGATCTAGAGGTTATAGAATATATAAGGAGTATATAGGTAGAAATAGGAGGTAGATTCTATATTACTTGCAGAGCTAGAGGAACTTAATATCGATATAGCTACTATAGCTATCTAGAATTAGAAGACGCTACTAGCTATCAGATATAGCAGTCTTAGGGATAAAGATTCGCTGTAGCCACTTAACGCCTATCTTATTCGACGTCTATCTATTCTTAGAGGTTATATAGAGCCAGCTAGGGATAGAGGATAGGAACTAGGTCGTCTGTAGGCTCTAACCCTTAAAGATAATGGTATAGTATAGTTTCCTGCCAGCAGTAGATATACATTCGAGTACTAAGGCCTACTCGCGATTCTCTAGAGATTTAACGTAAGCCTTTTTCTTCTTACTAGATACGAGTACTCTAGTATTCGTATATACTCCTAATACGATACCTATCTTATCTATATTGTATATATTTTCCGTTTATATATTTAGGTGACGCTGGATCCAATTATAGTACTTAAGGAACGCGCGTATATATTCTAGAGTAGCTATCTCAGCTCTCTAAGCCTCTAGCTTTCTACTAACTATAGATACGACGCGTAACTATCGCTTAATAAAGTATAAGAGCTAGAGCTTACTAACAGGCTAAGTATCGCTATTTATACGCAGGATTCGATTCGCTATTTCTCGCGTACGAGCGTGCGGAGGAGGATAGCCTCGAGTATCCTCTTTAAGGATCTACTTAATAAAGAAATCCTCTTATAGAGGGGTTAGGCGCTACTAGTATTAATAGCTAAGCGTGCTGCTTGTTGCACTACCTAGGCGATTACACAGCGTTAATTCAGGAACTCCGTATACTCTAGCTGCAGCCCTTCTACTAGTATAGATGCCTATAGAGAGATTAGAGAGGGCCTGCGATATAGCTTGCTCACGAGGATCCATAATAAATGAGCGTTGTTGAAAAATATGCCGTCTTTTGTGATGGTGACGCCCCTTGGCGCAGTGCGTAGAAACCCTATATGCGCAGGAACTATATAGCCGAGCTTAGTCCAAGATATACTTCAACGTATTATAGTTTTAGGGACTATTTAATAGGGAGTAAAACTGCTAAAATAGGAAGAAATAAAAGGAAAAAGAAATGTTTTTACCTATCGGTTCGATTTTATAATTTATATAATCTTGCTATGGTTCCCGCAATAAGCATCGGCTAGGGTGAATCCTCAGACACGATACAAACAATCGGCCACACATAATATACTACATTCACTTATTCGATTTGAACAACTACCTCACGCACACAAAAGTGCGACATCCTGCTTTTGGGTCCCGCAGTGTGTCCGGAAGCGGGTCAAGGATCCAGTTTTGGGCTCGAAGGCCTAAATCCGTAGGACTCATCAGTCGCATTCATTGGTCGTTTCTTACCGGGCGGCTGCGGTCGCTTATTTCCTCAGCATGCCTTGTCAACCAATAATTGTAAATGCATGTGCCAAGACTCAGAGGTGTCAGCCTCACTCCATCGACGTCGAAGGCAAGATCTCCTCTTACTGAGCTACAAGTCAACCACTTTACCGTGAAATTCTGCATGGCAAGTTAGCCTAGCCTTATACAGTACACTGAATACCTTGGTATCCAATGAAGCGCCACTACACATATCTGAATCACGACAAAGAATGGGTGACGGTGGAGATATTCTTTAAACGGAGCCCTTACAGCAGGAGAATACTTATCTTTGGTCGACCTTGTCGCGAATCTGTGGAGCTTATTACCCTTCGGCCAAGGTGTTCTAAATGTAAGAGGCGCATCATTACCTTGAGCTCCAGTAGAATCAGCGAACATACACGCAGATGCTCCTCCGATTCCTTCGAGCTCTCTGCCAAGTTACCAATAACCCCTCAAAATGACGAACGCGTTTTCACTAGTCTCATCCCAAGAGAGCAGGAAGTTTTAGAACAGGAACCAAGACATCGATTGCCATCTGATGATGACCTGGGTAGTTTTCCTTACTCAACTAGCCGTCCGAAAAGTGGTTTTCTCTCAGGAAGCACCAGTTTCAAAAGTAGTCCTGGCTCCTCGTATAACGCATGGAAAAATCGTAGAGCCAATATTGGAAGTCCAATGAGCTATCAAACCGCGCGCTCAAGCCTCGCAAGCTACACTACGGCACCTTCTTCTTTATCCTTTACCGCACCCAGAGAACACGCGACAACACGTCTACCCAAAGACGGTGAAGCCCGGCCCAGCTACAAACACTCGGGGCATCCGATAGATACAACTATCGATAAGTTCTGTATACGTGTTATTGCTAGAGCTCTATATGAGCGCCCGCTTCTTAAAATTTCCCAGAGAGAACTTGAGTGGCGATTGAGAAACACAACGAGTTCACACGTCTGGAATAGTGCTGGCACTTTCCTACCGCAGCGTGAGCGACTTGGTAGGGAAGTTGTTCAAATACTTCGTCTTTTCACAGGAGATCTGAAACAGTCAAACGAACCTGAAGAGGAGATTTCATCGGTCTGGAGTTGGGTTAGAAACGAAGTTGATACTTGTTTCACCAACTCTTCTCCTGCTGTCTTCAGCAGTCAATGGCTAGACTACTTGAAAGCGAGGGGTATTCTTCTCGATCCAGAACATGAACTTGACTGGTCAGGCCGAGGCCAGCACGTCGAGTATCTTAAACACGAGGAAGACGCTATTCCCCTCAGATTGGAGCGTGTTCTTGGATGGAGTGCATCTGCATTGGTCCACAGCGTCATGTGTCGGCGGATACGTTTGGCACGCAAACTCATCACATGCAATCGGAGATTGAACAAGGAAGAGGCTATCGCTGAAGTTGAGCATTTGCAAAGGGCGCAGCATTCACATGTGATCCGTGTTGTCGGTACATACGTCATAGGGAAAACGCTCGCTATCCTGCTGTATCCAGTAGCACATTGGAATCTTGAGGAGTTTATGGATAGCACCGTTGAAAGTGCAAGCATACAGGCTCATGATTTCTCCCTTGCACTCGAACGAAGCACGAAACTTGGATCGTTATACCTTTTCTTCGGCTGTCTATCCCAAGCTCTGAGTTTCATTCACTCTCGGAACATCAAGCATATGGATATCAAGCCAAAAAACATTCTTGTGCGGCAGAAAAATTCATTTGGATACAAAGTCTATATCGCTGATTTCGGTATTGCAAGATCATACCCGTCCGCTGACCAATCTATCACTGATTCGCCGACTTCGTTCACCCGCACTTACGCGCCACCAGAAGTGGTCATGCAGAAAATGAGAGGCTTGAGTGCCGACATATTCTCCCTAGGATGTGTCTTTATGGAGATGTTTGCAGTGCTTATGACCGTTCTAGACCCACTAGCGAGAGGTCTACGTAATGATCTTCTAAAAATCCGTTTAACAAACCATATGGATGCATCATATCAAGCCAATATTGAATCCATCACTAGTTGGTACGTGGAAACCTATCAAGAAAAATGGTCTCAGTTATGTAGCGAAACACTCAGCGAAGAGTTCTTTCAGCTCTTGCCTAAAATGCTTCGAGGGGCAGCAGAAGAGAGACCCACCTCTCAAGAAATAGCAACCTCAACCAGAGACCACATATGTAGTCAATGCTTCTCAGGCCCAGAACAGTTTAAAGCTGCGGATTCTCAATAGGACCATAGAATACAATTTTGTAGCTTGGTACACAATTCTGATCGCGTTGTTTTACTATACACAGCATCATGGCTATCATGAGGGGAGTTACATCGAATCAGAACTGAGAACATGAGCGCTAAGTCATCACGATCATAGCAGAAGTTGTCGTGCAAGGCCCTTAATTTCCAAAGGTTAGAAATATCCTAATCGTCATAGCTACACCTACTACAACTTTCGGCTTGATTGATTTATGAGAGCCGATCAAGTTTCAATTCGCGATACAATTATTCTGTGGAAATTCCACTCCTAACATGGATCACTGGTGTGTACGGTACGGCCAGAAACACTAAAGCTCTAATCATCATCATTAGTTAGTCTAAATATAAGCATGACTAATGGTAATCTTCTCCCCCTCGGTAAGGTAACCTAGAATTTGGTCTAGACTAGTACGATGGTTTGTCGTGGGCGGCTCAAGCAGGTCTCTACAGTAACCTCTGGTGACAACGAAACCCACTTATTGACTAGACCAATACGCATGTATCGTTCTTCTTCATCGTTTAGTTTCTTTAAAACCACATAGACTGTGAGCAATATGGATGGTTCCGTGACAAGTGTACCTTCTTGCTCGTATGCGAACAGTGCAAATGCATCGAATGATGGCATATGCCCTTTCTCCAGCTGGAACCCCTCATCTAAATAATCAGGATCCAAATAAGTAAATCCGTCAGAGTCTTCTGATGGAGAAGGATCTCTGTTTTTAGGCAGAGTTATCTTATCCAGAAACCCCTTTAAGATAAGTGAACCATACTTCGGTGCGGTAACGAGGGCTGTCCCATCCCATCCAATATCATAGCTCACCATTTCAGCTTGATATCTCATCCACACGTCAAGCTCTTTTTTCTTCCCCCTCCCATCAAACACCCGGTACTCGAACTTTGAAAAATTATTAGGCTTGATACTGGTGTGTGGAAACGTCATCCACGTCCATGTTGCAACCCGTCGTTCCTTCAGAGGAGTCCAAGTATTTGATTTACTCGCATGCCAGGCCAAATGAATAGGAAGGTCACGTTTCCAAAGACCTAGGATAGGTTCGTCACCAGTGATGTCCTGGTACAAGTTTGTGACACCAGCAAAAGCCGCATAATGGTCTTGTACTTTGGTCAGTGCCCGCACCATGTAGTCATTTGACCAAGTCCACCATTGATGTCGTATATCCACATCAGAATTGCTAATCCTACCGGTAAGGTGACTGGTGAGGATTTTCCAGGGTGTGCTATTTGTTAGGGAGTTGTCGTGTATCATTGAATCTTCGGTTTCAACGTGTGCTGTGCATTGCCAGATAAACATACCTTGAGTAGCATGCAAAATGCGTTGGGAAAGGATCTTCTCCTGAAAAATCCAGGCTCGAGTGTTGACAGGTGCGTTCCTCATTACCTCATGCGTTTCTTGTCTATTTTCCCCTGGCGCATTCTTCTTCAATGCAAAAAAGGCAGGTGGCTGCCCTTTCCCTTTTTTGACTGTAGTGAAATGGATTGCTGGAGGAAGTGGAACGGAAATACCACACCCTTCGCTTGAACCTTTGGCAGTGCTCATTGACAACGTGAGTGTTGCACCTCTGAAGATCGAAGCCATCTTAACGGACTCCCGTTTCCAGTCTGCATCATCGTCTTGGATAATGCAAAGGCTATCGATCCAAATATACCAGATACCCAGCGCAGCAGTTATCTCGATTGCTTCTCGAAAACTTTTCGGCAGCTTTCCAACATCGATGGATTTTTGATATTGTTCTATCTTCTCTTTCTTGGTAGAGCACGCTATTTCACCACCCCAACAATGACTTAGGACTACATGAGGAGTTCGATGTAGATTAAGACCATCAGTGGAGATTATCCGAATGAGAGGCATACTAATTCCTTCACGTATCTCTATAATACGGGAAGCTAGCTCTTTATTGGTGCTCAAACTGTTTTTACATCCTTCATGCTGATTTTGACATTCCTCAAGCCAAGCGCGAAGCGTAGGTATTCTCGATCTAAAGTCTACAGGCCTTTGTAGACTCCAAATAGCACGGTCAAGCCCCCTAACTACTCCCGTTAACCTCCAACGATGTAAACACTCATACAACAAACAAAATGAAACACATACCAGTATTCGCAAAGGCAGTATATTGTTTCCATTTCGACGACACCCATCCCTCCATAAGACACCAAGACAACTCTATCTTCTCTACAATCCCAGACTCACTCAGCTCGCTACCGAGCGTTCCAAAGCTAACCCATGGTAATTCCTCAGACGACTTTTCTCGTAAGATGTCTTGTACAACTTCATCGCCAAACGACGCGCACACGAAGCGACAGAACCGGCACTTGGTGAGGCCACATTTGATCACTTCTCCCAGGTTATCGTGCAACCTTTCACCCATCGATTCTCCTTTGCTGGACAAAACTTTAATGCAAACTTCACAGAACGTCTGTGCATCGGTAGGGCCGTCGTCGACTTGCTCTGCCCCGCCTACAGCATCCGCCTGATCGTTTCCCTCTCGAGTTCTCATCTCAACTTCGAAACAAAACAAGTGATATAGAATGAGGGGAAAGTTCAGAGCTGGGCCGACACAGGTTCTCCTGCCTTGACCTTGGCTGTAGGCGCCCGGAAAATCCTGTGCGGCACGGATGCAGGTTGTGATCACCCCCAAACCCTGCCAATGATGTGGCATCATGTTCATTCGCTCTCACCCACCAATCGCTTGTTTGAAAGCCTTGCCTCTTGCGATCGATTAGCGAAGAATTCGGAAATCAGCTGGGGTCGCCTGAAGACTGGAACATCACTGTCTGGCTATTGTATCTACGGTATATAAGTATTCGTCACAGAGATGAGTTGAAGTCAACACTTTTCTTTAGGCTGAAAGTTGTTGAGTCCACTTATTCGAAGGCGTTTTGTTCCTATGTGAATTTCCTCACGATTCTCTCCCTGGAGCTGGAGCAGACTTCGAAAATCGCTTCAATTATTGACTTCACATAGTACATTAACGTCAGATAAATAAAGAAGGCGATTTGGCACGAAGTAATATCATTGTCAAACCTATCTACTACAACGAAACGTCATTAAGCGTTATTGTCAAAATAAATTTTGCTCGGTGCGGTGCGGTGCGGTAGTCAATATCAATGCAGTCAATGCCCAAACCATTAGGGTACCCAGAGCGGCGTAGGCAGCTCAGTACCTCCTCTCGTACTCATCGTTACCATACCCCGAACCACCTCCGTAGCCGCCTGAGCCGTATTCCTGTCTACGCTCGCCATACTCGTCATCATCGCGACGGCGACCACCATATCCTTCTCCAGAACCATACGAATCGCCACCGTAACCTTCAGAGACGCGAGAGTCACCGGCATAGCCAGATTGTTCTTGGCGACTGTATCCGCCACCAGAGCTATAAGACTCCGTTCCGTAGCCAGGTTGTTCTTGGCGGCCATAACCTCCAGAGCTATAGGAATCACCGCCATAACCAGAGGTTTCTTGACCGTAGCCTGAAGATTCTTGACGGGCATAGCCGGAGCTTTCTTCACGACCATAACCGGAACTTTCCTGGCGACTGTAACCGGAAGCTTCCTGACGACCGTAGCCAGTATTTCCTTCGCGGTTATATCCTCCGCCCTGTTCACCGTACCTCCTCTCTTCGCCATAACCGCCGCTGTCATGTGTGTGGCCACCCGAGTGTCGCTTAGGGCTTCCACTCTTGCGCTTGTATTCTCCAGAGCGGCGTTGATGTCTCTCGTCACCAGAACCTTCATCGCCACTGCCGTATGACTTGTGCTTCTTCTCCTCCTTTTCACGCTTCTTGCGCTCCTTCTTCATGCGCTTTTCGTAGTCATCCTCATCGCCAGAACCTTCCTCAGAGTCTTCATCATGCTTCTTGCTATGCTTCCTGTTAAATAGTTAGTATATTCCTTCTTGACCGACAGATTGATGATAATTCATGACTTACTTCTTCTTTTCCTTATAGTACTCTCCTTGGCTATCGAACCCTTCGCGAGTCTCCTCAGATTGCCACTGGCCCCCGCTCTCGTAGCGGCGTTCTTCGTGGTGTTCATAAGCTCCGGATCCCGTATAACTGCTCGTCTCCACACGCTGCTGGTAGCCGTATGAGCCCCCACGCTCATCCTGCTCATATCGAGAATATTCCTCGCGGCGTCCGCCACTAGGGTATTGGGTCTGTTGATATTCCGCATGACCATAACGCTCCGTGTCGTCATGGGACTTTTTCTTGTGGTGGCCCGATTCGGAATAGGACTGGGTGTATGAACCGTCATCTCCGTATTTCTCGCTCTTTCTGTTGCTCTTCTCGGCGCCACCAAACGTATCGCCGAGAAGTGAGCCGCCAATGCCACCTACAAGCCCCCCTACGAGGCCACCTAGGGCACCACCCCCAACAGCCTCACTAGCTAGTTTTCCAGCATGATCACTAACTTGCTGGAACTGGTTGTTGCTTCCTCCTGAACCACTTCCTCGAGTGATACCAGAGAAATCATTTGCCATTTTAAGTGGTTTGCAGCATCCATGTCCTGTGTCTCGTGCATCCGACTTATGATTGTCACCAGCCTGGACGCCTCTACGGCTCAATTGGCGTTCGTAATCTTTCCGCAGATCACCTAAGTTGTTCCACCACCTCTGGACCGTCTGATACATGATATTGCGACAATCGGACGCACCATTGTTCCCGGAGCCACGTTGGGCGGGATGATGGAAGACACCCTCGATGATACGTTGGATGGTTGATTCTGGATCAGCTTGGCCATCCCAGCAAGCAACAATCTGAGGAACCGCCCATTTCAAGACCTCCGAAGCAACTCTGCCGGCGGGCTCATTCAAGATATTGCTGAAGTGATCTTTAGAGAGCATACTATGCGTTGGATCGCTGCAGTTAGGATCGTTGAATACAATATGCTGCTTCTCACGGGAGCTGGCGATGACCTCGCTGGAACCAGTCTCAAGCTCGGTCTTCACCTGGTCAATAATCGGCAAGACAAAAGGGGCGAGAAGACTGAAGACAAAGGTGGTGACTTGGTCTTGCACCTGCTCGATCAGCTCTGGCAGCACTGGAATTTTCTCGATAAACTCCGAAATGGACTGCATGATTTCATCGTGGAATTCCATGATGGGATAGATTTGTTTCACAAGTTCTCCCATCTGCTGCGTAAATTCTTCAGGCTCCTTTGGCGAAATATGCATGTTGTTCATCTTGGCCGCCTGTGCATTCTGTTCAAGTTCGTCAGCCTTGCCAACTTGATCTTTGTCTCCGAAGATGCCATCTGGTAACTGGCTGAGCAGATCCTTAATCATACTCTTGTTCTCTTTTCGGTCAGCATCGTTGATGGCACCTTCAAGCTCTTGAAGTTCGGATTGAGTAGCTTTATCGGAGATTTCACCACAAACAGAGTGTAAAAAGTCAACACCGCCAAAGGTTCCTAACGATTCAGGTTAATATATCTTCATAAAGAAGCTTCAGAATGCCTTACCAGTGACAATAGGGTAGACGGGTTTTCCGGTCCCACTTCGAAGACGGATTCGCGTATTCTCTCCAACATGAGGAAAAATCCCGGGAACATTCATCTCGATCAATGCAAGTTCGGTATAGTTTGAATGGGCAGAGAAGTCCTCGAGACAGTGCGTGGCAGTTCCAAGCAAACGCAGCGCCTCATGAAAATCGGGCCCCCGCCCCCCAGACCGCCTCCCCAAATCGATGCACCGACGCAGCAAATCACGGACCATACCCGCCGACGTTGTGATGCCCAGGTCCTCCGACGCGATGTAATTCTTCAGCCCGGTGCGCTCGTCCACGCCGAGCTCGCGTCTCTCGTCGACGGGCCCGCGAAGGCGGCGATCGTACTGTCGTGCGTCGAGGTTGTCGGCATAGTCCTGCCCTCGTTAGACGGTGCCCTGTTCCCCCTGGATACAGCCACGGGGAAACTCACCTTGGGATTGTCGATGTGCTCCTCTGGTCGGTAGCAACCCAGCCTGTCACGGGTGACTTCGAACTCTCTAGTTCCGTAGCCGAAGCTTAGGAAGCCGAGGACCCAAAGCAGGATGCGGATGGCTTCAGCGGAAACCATCTTGACGGTGCCGACCTATGAGTAAAATAAGCTTCATTCTTCTGGGTATCTGCCAGAGGCCTAAGCAGCAGGTCTCCGTAGCTATGTTTGTACCCCGCTCTCTCGCTCCTGCGATGGAAGGGAAGAAATTAGGAGAAAACCTACATCGACAGCCTGCGAATAATCTCTCAGCCAATTCCCAAAATACACCCTCTTGACATCCATCTTGCTAAACTTCTTCCCCGTCCGGCTCGAAATGAGCAGCGTAAGCAACGTATCCTCGATGTCCCCATGCCGCCAATTCTGCCCCTCGATCTTGCTCAAGCTTGCAATATTGCCAGCGCCAAAAGCAGCCGTGGGTCGTGCCCAGAAGACGAGCAGCACGAGACATGGCAGCCAGACATCATTGAGGGTGAATTTGGACGTCATGTTGAAGTAGTAGTATGCTTGAGCAGAAGCAGAAGCAGGGGGGGCCAGGAGCTGCCTGCAGCTTAGGATCAGACAAGGGGGCGAGTGTATCTACAAAGGACGAGAGAAATTCAGATTTGATGGGATCGTTGCTGAGGATGGTGGTGTATGGGGGGGGGTCATCCGGTTGTTGATCAGTTGACGCAACCTCTGTTTCAGCTCATCCTGCTTCAGCTCAGAAGATGCCCCGCAGTTGTGCGCGCCAAGCCGTCCTGCAGGACATGTCACGTTAGGAGGGGTCATCAGCTCAGCCACAGTGAGCCTGGGGCGCGTAGCGGGCGACTCAGCCTTCATGGCGAAGGATCTTCGGATCGCTAGTCTATCAAAGTCTTGTTCGGACTTCAGAGAGGCTCTGGGGAGCATGGGACATGGTCCTGCGGCAAAACCCCTGAAGCGAAGCGTCGGACTCTGGATGCTCGGCTGTTAAAAGCTTACCCCTTGACCTGGAGAGGCGGCTGAACGATGAGGTGCTGAAACGCGAGGCGACTTCGGCATGAAGCCGAAAAGACATCACGTGCCCATCATTTACCCCCCACCATGCAGGTCATGCAGATGAACGCTGCTTAGGCATGAAACAATCCTGCTCTTTAGATACGAGATCAAGGCAGAGCCGGGTTGTTTACATCCTACTGACAATGCCTTATCTTGCTTGAAGTATATAGAAGCATGCCCGTAATGAAGGGCGATAAAAATCCCTGCAGGGTCAAATTCTTAGCCGACTGTGCTCCGTCTAGAACAGCAGCGACGTTAGTTGTTCATTTCACACTGCAAGTCTCGCAATCAATATATGGCGCTACCCGTCCGACTCATCCGTCCCTAACTCCACCGCGCCGCTGCACCTCTTCGAAAGCAGCTCCAGCGTTACATAGGGTGGTATGTGTTGTGGACCTTGACGTGCAGTTGACAGCTGATCCTCGCTAATCGGAACGCCGGTCGTCGTCGTCATGCAATATAGAAAGGTTTGCAGTAAGGAGACTGGCCGAGGTGTCGTTGAGGTGGCAACGGGATTTGCGGGATAATTCGGGCAGGAGGCAGTTACACCGAAAGTTTGAAGATGCCCAAAATGTGATCGGCTGCGCACATGACAACGCTGTAGATGACGATAAAGCATTGTACGCTAGCTGAAGCCACACAAGGATCAAGCGCATTTACCACTCCGATTAGCAGACGGGTATGAGACGGGTACTGGCTTTGACATGTCAGTAACCGTCACACTTGCGAACCTCAGAGACAGTGAAATATTTGCTATCCCTTGCAACACGGTGCCACACACATGGCCTGACATTGTGATTCCCGCTGTCAGTAACAGTAGCTGGAGTAACTTGAGAGCTGTCAAAAAGTTGGTGCTTCGTCTCTGTGCGCAGCCGTCCACGTTTCTGTACGACGCCTATTATGGAAGGAAACAGCTACGAAATTTTTTTTGCAGGCCCACTCTTGTGCTCTAGTATGCATCTGTAATGCACTGTAACGCGACTGTTGTTCAACGGTGGGGATATGCAGTCTATGCAACGTCCAAGGGCCCTACGGCGCCAACGCTTGCGTGTAGTTTTGACAGCAGTACAAAGTCTCGCGAAGCGCAGATGATAGCTGCACGTCGGCTGACCCATTATTTTGATTCCTTCTCTTACATCAAGTGGAGCCATATGTATTCCACAGCATCGCTCTGCCCCTGCAGTGACAGCAAAGCAAAGGCCACATTGGCGTACGGCGCAGTCCAAGAGGGGAAAACTTTGCTGTGTTGGTCGAGTACAGTAGAGCTAGCTGTTCGCTAACGAGTTATACGAGAAAAGTCCAGAAGCTTGGGTAGACGAATTCGTCCTCGAAAATGCGCCTGACTTGTTCCAGCACAAACGATTCTACCTTTCCAACGTTCTTGAGGACTTGCCTACCGTCACCTCGATCGCCGATCTCGCTTTCGACTTTGATATGCTCCAGTAACCCGCCGACTCGTGGACGCTGTGCGAGTTGACGTTCTTGTCTCTGCAAGTCTGTCTGCAGAGGGTCAAGGCTGGTTTCGCCGCCAATTAGCGCATCTGCATCCTCGGGAGAAAGAAAACAAAAATGTGCTCGTTTCTTGATGTAAGCCAGGATAGCGACACCGTCGAACGTTAGCCCAGTGATGTTCAACTTCAAAGGTATGCCCACAAAACTTGGCATTGGATAATCGAGCAGGATTTCTGCAGTCAGCGACATCTTGATGTCTCCGGAGTACTGTACATGTGACACCACCTGTATGTCTTCGGGGCTCTTTTCGCGCATACGAGGGGCGGACGGGGATGGTGTCCTGTTGTACCCATCCTCGGACAAGGGGCTTGAGGCTGCAGCGAGCGAGTTCCTTCGCTCTGCGTCGTGCTGGTGCTGCGAAGATGGACGAGTAGTCGGGTCCGGGTTCGACTGGGGCGTCAACGTCAAAGAGTTCATGGACGCAGCATGACGGAGGCGCTTGTTGGTCGGTGTGGTCGGTCGGACGTTCACAAGGTCAGGCCAACCCTGAAGTTGTGCCCCAGCCACGGCAGCAAGAGGGGTGGTCGCCCCAGAAAGGCCGGCACCAAGCGGAAGATGGAAGTAGTTGATGTTGGATGTGCCTCCAGGGATGCCGGGTGTTGAAGCTCGAGGGAGGAATGGGCTCCCCAGCTGTTCGACGGGCGCAAGCGTGGTGCGAAGACCCGGTGCTCTTGTGTTTCCAAAAGGCAGCGCCAGACGTGGGCAATCCATGGAAGGCTGTTGTACGTTTGATGCTTCTCTTCCCGCATCTCTGCGACGCTGTTCTCTTGCGGCGTGGGTAGAAGGTTCGCTAGCGGCCGCGTCGCTGTCAGCTGCCGGGCCATCACCATCCTCGTCCTCGTCTGGATAATCTTCATCCTCCTCGTAAAAATCAGGAAGAGGATCGCAAATGTCCTTAATTTCGATCTCTGGTGGGACGCTCCCAAAGTCGAACGAGTGTACATGAACAGAGCGGATGAAACGCGGCAGCGTCACCTGCTGGAACCTATCGTGGACGAAAGCGCGGATGGCCTCCGCCCGCGAAGAACCATCTGCGCCGCCCGTCAGTGTCTCCCAGTTGATATCGATCGACATCGATGTTCGGCGCGAATGGGGTGTGGGTAAATTAGGAAGAAATCATACCGGCGTCGCCAACTGGCCAAGCGAACCGAGCTCGGGAAGCGCGCCGGGGCCACCATCCCGACGTACACCAACATCGTAGTCCAATAACCATGATAATAATGGACCGTCTCCCAACCTCGCTCTAACAGCCATCATGCAGTCAGAGTCACGACAACCCCGCTTCCCCGTACACGTTATCCTACACGACGGATTCATCTGTTGGTAGGTACCGTACATGCCGAGGCCTATGCAAGGCTACAAAGCACACGGCCAGACAGAGGGCGTGTCGAACGGCCCAATATGTCTGAATTTTCTAGGGATGCCATAAATAGCAGGCCGAGCAGAGCCGCATGGCGTTGCCGCATATGCTCGATCATGCACGGCATGCCAGAGCGTTGCGTCTGCAGAACGTCACCTTATTGCGCGTCCGCAAGCCCCTCCCACCCTCACAAACAAGCGAACAAGGAGCAGAGATGCAGCCAGGGCCAGACCGCGATAGACGCTCATGCATAGACGGCAAGGCAGATAGATTAACCGGCCAAGCCCGACCAGGGTTACGGCGAAGCGCGATAAGTATGCGTAGCTGAGTGTGCAGCTGCTAAGGCACAATATGTGCAGGATACATGTGTGGAGAAAAATGATCGCGGCGTGCCCGCGCAGTCACTGCGAGCTAGTCCGTAGACCGGTTCAGAGGTTCTCTCAAATAGATTCGAGACGATGGATGACTCAAAGTGGCAGCTGAGAGAGGGCCTTCATACTCGTTTATATGAAGATCGCTCTCCACGCCCCATATATACTGACCGTGGCCGCACCTTCACATGAAACTGCAGTGGGAGTGCCCAATCCCGCTTAGCCATCACGTCACCTTGCCATGATGAGCATGATGAGCAGGCCCCGGCGGATGAAATGCATGGGCTCGCAGTGTTATAGCACCACGGCGGATTAGCACACGGGGCGTTCTACTGTATGTGGCTTACGGGCCGGCCCTGAGCAGCGCGGGAGGATCATGTGGGTGAGACGAAGAGCGGGCGTCTGACTGTGCAGCGATGCTGTGGGAAATTTCCTGGTTGATGTACCCCCCCTTGGGTCCAGGTTTCGGCTGCGCACTTATCGCGCCCTGTCACCCCCGTCGACGCAGGCAGCACGACGGGTGGGCTGGGCGCAGAGTGCCACGGCCGCAATATTGGGATCATTGTGGACAATATCGCGGACGAATGAGGCTGGTGCGGCGAGCGGATGACCTGCAAAAGTGGACTTGACGTACGTGGGTTGCTGTCCGTGTTGCGACGGGCCGAAGGGAGCATGAATACAAGTCATCTGGTGGGCTGGGCAGCGCTGCCGTACCGATTGGCGAGCAAAACGGTGCTGCAGCCGAGGCCCTGTAAGTGTCCGTCGCCGACAGGCAGATCAGCGGCTGGTGATTGGCTTAGCGGCAAGCAGGTGGTCAATTTTCGTGGGGTGCAAGAAAGAAGGCTGATGTGGAAAAAGGCTCGCCTGCGCAGACACTGTCCTTCCAGACGCTGCCGCAGGCGCCCAGGCATTAATTCATCTCGCTTTTCTGTCTGAATCCCTCCCGCATGCCCCGCCTTGGCGTCACGGAGCTGTCGAACATGTCGCAGTACGGTACTTGGTAGAAAACAAAAAGGGACGGGCAACGGCAACCGTTCTGCCCCAGCAGTCCGCAGCTCGCGGCCGCGCTATTAAGGAAGCCATAGAGATAGAAGCTCAAAAGGAGAAAGAAGGAAAAAATACGGTGAGTAATACAAAGCATGAAGAGCGATGCAAAATCAGTCCATGTTCGAAACGCCAGACTCACGATGGTCCAAGGCCCCTGGATCCCAATGCCTACCCAACGCCTGTGCTTTTGTCCCCGTGACGCCGTGAAAATGCACATGCAGCCTGCGGGCCGGCCAGCTGCGAAGCCCTGAGCAAGCCCGAGGTCTAGAAGGTCGAGCTGCGTGCTGCGTGGCAACAGCAGCGGAAGCAAGCAGCAGCGACAGCGCCGCGGTGCCCGCCGTCGACACCCGTGTGCGTGCGACCGGCCGTCATGAGGGAGGTCCGGATGAAGTGTGGTGTGGGACGCTGGAAGGCCGCCGCGTCAGCATGCGAGGACGACTACGCGTGAGAGAGGGCTAGGGCTAGGGCTGAGGAGGGGAGGGGGGAGGGAGACGGTACCTGCTAGTGGTCGCAGCGATCGCACTTTTCATCGTGCTTGACGTTCTTGGTCTTTGTGTTCTCCGGGCCGCACTGCATGCTTCTCGAGGCGGCGCATGGAGCCTTCTCCGAGACGACGTGCCCGCACTGGTACGTGTGTATAACGCGGGTGCACATGATGGATGGATTGTAGGCGAGGCGAGGCGAGGCGAGGATACGGGGCGAGGCGAGCGAGGGCAAGGGCAACGGGCTGCCGCTGCTGTGACACAGTACTGTCAGGATGCTGGAGGGGAAGGCGGGGTGGTGGCTGCGGCGCGCTGATTGGGCGGGGTACGAGGGGGCTCTTTCTTCTGCAGCAGGCGGGCAGGAAGGCGGGCAGAAAGACGGGCAGGCACGGGCAGGCAGGTACGGCGGCGACGACCGGTGGGCGCAGCCCGTGTGCTCAACCTGGTGCTGGTGATGGGCTGGGCTGGCGATGGCGGCGCGGGCGGTCGTGTGTGCTGCTGGGCGGGCACGGCTTGGAGGGCTTGGAGGGCTGGAGGGCTGCTCACTCGACAACAAGGTGGCAGAGGGCTCTGCTCTTATGTGTGCCTTCGTGTATGTGTGTGCATGTGTGTGTATGTGTGTGGTGAAGCGTGGAGCGTAGATGCTGGGTGTGCGCTGGCGTGCGGTAGTGGAGAGGATGTAGGTGGTCGGCGGGCTGCAAGAAAAGCTATGGCAGGGAGGATCCAAAGCGGATAGCTGGGGGACGTGGGGTGTTTTATAACAGCAGAGGCATTGCAGCAAGCTCCGAGCAGACGGACCTCTGCTGCTCACTGTTAGATTACCTACCGCTCGCCGTTTTGCAACATGGACCGCGACGTCTTGTACAGCCGTTGGCACCAAGACCGTGCGGGAACGCAGCTAGGGCATGGGTCTAGCTGCAGCATGGGCGGCCATGGGTATCCCAGGCCTGTCGAGCACAGGCCTGCAGCGCAAGTGTTGGTGATGGAGCTGGTGCCCGCCGGCCAATGGCCGCCCGCAGCACTGCATTCCGAAAGCTGTTGCGCCCTCTCCGCCGCAGCCCACGACGCACGCACGCCCGGAGCACTGCAGCTGAGGGCGAGCGCCTGGCAGCCACGGCGACCTGTAACCTGCGACTTGCGACCTGCGACCTGGGCTTCTGCTCGCGGCCTCGGCCGGTCAGGTCGGTCCCCAGGCTGCCATGGCTGCCCGCGACTGGTCGCCGTCACATCGCGAGGCGAGCGGCGATTGAACCTGCAATCATCACTTAACGGGCCTGGAGTCTTCAACGGAGCCCAGCTAGGCCAGATACATTAGCCGGCGTCCACGGCCCATAGCAATAATGGAGCACACACGCCATGGCATGCCGCGCGCTGGCAGATCCCAGCGGAAGCGACGCCGTCCTTCCACTCGCGCCTCGCTGGCCTCTGCCCGCACGCCCCTCTGGTCAGCCCTGCGCCGCGCTACCTTGGGTACCTCGCCCTGGGCCCGCGCTGCTCAGGTGCAACGTTTGCCAGAGCAAAGTTATATTGACGGCACGAAGCCTACATGCGACACCGAAGCCGACGGACAACCGCAGGCCCTCCGCTACCGCTCCGCTACCCATCCCGCCCGCGACAGGTAGACTCCAGTCTCAACTTTGTTAAGCCGGTGCATGTATCCCCGCTTCCAAATGACCCTTCGCGGGCGTGCACGGCTACGCTGCTCTGTCCCGTATACAGTACGCCATGGCCGGCCATCTCTGCGGCCGCATGGCACCCCGGTCTCGCTGCCGTCTCTCTGAGGGCCTGCCGACAACGTCGCGACCTTGGCCTGTGCGAGCCTGCAGCACGTCAACGGGTGAAACCTCGACACCTCCTTGCGCCAGCCTACAGTACAGTGACAGAGCAGACGCACACTGGAGAGCCGGGGCGTGACGAGCCCCCAGCGTATCGACCCATTGGGCCACCGGCAGTGATGCTCGCTCGCCAGATGTCCCCTAGTGTGTTGCCGCTCGGGTTGAATGTTGATGAGGTGGAAACTGGGAACCCTCAAACATCCATCAATAGGAGCCGAGTCAGGCCAGGAACGCGCAACTCGTACGATGGCACTGCCGGCTCTGCTCTTACCACGCATGGATGGCGCGGTCGCAAGGTGTTTGTCGTTCGTCTAGCAGCATCTGCCGACCGCGCGCTCGCGTCGCCCAACGGACATGGCTGTGAGGAAGGATGGCAGATCATCGTGGTCGCCAAAAGGAACAAATTGCATGCGTTCCGCAAGGCTTGGGAACACAAACCCAGCCCAGCGCATGGTCCATGGCAAGCTTCTCGCTGCTGTCAGTTTCGTCTCACATCTTTAAACGGCGGCCAAAGCCACCGATGCGCCCACGTCGCGCCAGCGCTTTTCCCTCTGTAGCACTAGCGCATCGGCCCGGATATCGATCGTCTGTGCACCATCCACGCAAGCTCAGCAAAGGCTCGAGAGACGTGGGTATCCTTTGTTAGCTTGAGCGAAAGGAACAGCGCGCCTGGACGTTTCGTCCATTGCTAATCCGGCTGAGATGGAGACTGAGGTTTCAATGTCAGCAACAACTCGAACCTTGTCTGCGCTTCGTCTGCGCTTGCCCCGTACTGGCCGTGCCATCGCCTCGCCATGACAGTCCGGCCGCCGACCTGCCTCGAACGACGTCTGCTCCGAATTTCTCTTCATGCCTCGGCTTGCCGCTAATGCTCCTCCTCCTCCGGGGATGTCTCTAGGTACCGTGCAGCGTGTTTTCTTTTTGAGGGAGAAAACCCACTCGGCTACGCTCGGTTACTTCGGGGTCAGAGCCAAAAAAAAATTTCCGCTCGTAACCTTATTATCATGGTAGGACAAGTTTGATCGTCGTGTCTCACCGCTAAGTCTCCACGTCGTTTGATGCAGATTGCGGGGTGTCTGTGAAAAGACTCCACGCAGCCCAAGCACGAAACGCCAGAGTGGCTCGGCAACAGAAACATTTGTCGCTTGCTCCCGTAACTTCCGCTGCACCTAAACGCTGACTAGAGGGCGGCCTGCATGCAACAGTTCTGGACTCGCAATCCCAACCTGTTGACTCTAAACCTTCCCCCTGTGGATTACTTTGTTGGATCGTGCCCTCCCACGCATCATCCAAATGCGACGCGGGAAGTGCGGATCCATCCGCGAAACCGTTTTCTTCTATCTTCTCGGCGGAAGATGGGAATTTCTCGTTCTTTTTTCCATCTGAAACACAATTCACCAACCCGGCTCCCTGTCCCTTGGAATAGCGTTCCTTATCAGGCGCCACTATCGCGTTGTCTTGCTTTGTTCGCTTCGATGCTTCGATTTAGAGTAAGACGGTGATCGGAGGACGTGCGGTAGATTATTCTTCTGAACTACTGACGGCATAGATACTCGGGATTTGGAAGGAGGTGTGATGGCCGCGGCTGTGTTGGTCCTTATGCACAATCTTCAACGAAATGCGAGGTATTGCTGCAAGGAATTCATCGCTTACTTGCGATGACATGACGAGCAAGTTCAGTTCGCCTGAGGGCCTACCCGCTGGAGAACCTCCAGATGAGACGGCAGAGTAGTCATCGCCTATCTAACCAGGGACTCTGATCCTCTTAACGGATTCTAGCCCCAAGCGAGCTGAGAAGTTTTCCAGAAGAGTCTACATAGTCTTGGCTCGGCCATAACCCATACACGGCAACTATATACGCTGATGGATGTGGGATAGCCTGGTAGCCTCATCCTCAATGTGGATCGTGTTAATTCCGAGAGTGCATGCCGTCCTCTAGAGCGGTAGATCAAACCATCAAAAACCCATTTGTTGTGTTAAAGCTCGCTATTCTGGCGTGCAGAGTGTCTATTCTACCTCGTCAATATGGTGAGTACCTGCATGAGTGACATATGATTGGCTAGGTACGGAGTTGGAATCTGCAGTCATCCTCCCAATCACCTCCTGCCCGTGTCCTAGAAGCACTATAGATGACATCTAGTGCTTGTTGCTCGACGATCCCCCTATCCTACAACGTGGCATAGCTCTGCAAGGCTGACCAAGATGCGCAGGTTTGGATCCTACGTTACCCTAGTCCCGTACGAGACCCCCGCGCACTGGCATGCCATGATGCTGCGACAAATCCACACCAACAACGCGCTTGTCGTTTCTATGCGCAGCCTGCATGGTACATTTTAGCTCAAGGATGCCACTTGAGCTAATACTAGCCGCCACGGTACCTCGCCTCTGCTGTGCCAAGTTCAGGAAGCGGTAGGATGAATGCCGTGCAGGACGCACCTTGCGCTGTGTGTCACGGTCACAGCAAACAAGACCGCGTTTGATAGTGTATAACGAGAACAAGCCTCTACGACTCTCGACGCCATGCATTGATCGCAGAAAATGCAAAATTAAGTTAGTATAACCCGCGGTAAGATGTGCATGTGAGGCAACCTTGTTCGATGTACCTGATTCGCAGCTAACCCCTCATTTCTAACATGATTTCACACGAAGGCTGAGAGGTACGACATGCATGCTCAAACTCCTGCTTACCACACGTAGCAGACTAACAATACGATGGCATGGGCACTTGTTGGAACAGGAATCAATAAGGCCGCCTCACTTGGGGTCAGGAATCGGCTATCCGGAGCGTCTTCCACCATGCTGCTGCGCAATAACGTTTTGAGACTCTCCGAAAAATCCCCAAGGTTCATAATGGGTGGCACAATGCATTTCGGCCCTTCTTACAACGCCGGCCATCACGCTGCATATGCTTCTACGGGTGATTGCGGGAAACACCCTAATTGGGAGATATCGAGAGCGGCGTTGTGGTTCTCGGCAAGCCGAGCTTCATGAGTAGTTAATCGCATATGTATACATCGCCGAACGGATCACAACGGCTATCGCCAACTGCGCGTCTTCAAAGTCCACTATGGGGTGTTCCATCTAATCGCCTCATGACTAATCTCGTATAAGCTCATGCGGTATCGCGGTAAAAGATGAGACTTCGTATTTGACTCGAGTGTGGCCCGGTGCAGGTCTGAACGAGGCCTTCACCTGACGCAGGCTCGCGTAATCCATCATTGATCTCATCTGGAACTGGTTGCACGAGCCACGTCAGCCATCGGGAGTTCTCATCTTATCATCACATATTTTGCCAGTCAACGTTCTCAAACATTCAATTTTAGGAATTGCAAATCACGTGCACTCCACTCTGGCACTGCTAACCGCTTCGGGTGCCGATCCGGCAGAACCATTGCCGATGCCACCGGACGCTCCACTTTCAAAACACTCGTCATCGACCGGAAGATCTCCTAGGGCCATGCTTAAACAAATGAAGAGACATTTCTCAGCATTGGATTCTCGCCATTAAGCATCAGAACCAACATGGGAAAGTGCGATTCGCAATGGGCCACTAGTGTGCCTCGGCAGCTCAGATTTTACGGTTAGATCTCGATGACCGTTCAACATCATCAAAGTGCCCATTGGTCGGGATTACCGTTGCAAAGCCAAAGCGTGGCAGTGGAGACGGGCATTGGTCCCATTCGGGTCACCGCGTGGCATATAACAGAAGTCACCGTTGAGGTGTGCGGGGAGTTGTGATGTTTATACTACGTCATGTACAATTGCAGATAAAACAATGTAGTATATTTGTTGCCCCATGTGCAGGCCCTTCCATGCTCGGAGAATTTGCAACGTCTGTGACACTTATAACCACCTTTGCCAAATTCGCCGGACGAACATATGGCCTCGCAAATCCTTTCGCAAGCTACTGAGAAGGCCAAGCAAATGACCGGACAGACAACGCAGAAGGTCGCTGACCTTTCGGCCGCCACCAAGGATGTACACGACAAGGGTTACAGAATCACCAGCGACTATGGTGTCAAGCAAACGAACACGGATGACTGGCTGAAGGTTGCCAGCGAAGACAAGACCGGTCCAATGCTGCTGGAAGACCACTTCGGTCGAGAAAAGGTATGCTTGAGTAGCACTTGATTTCTTACACGCCTGCTAACATCTCTAGATTCACCGCTTTGACCACGAGCGTATTCCAGAGCGAGTTGTTCATGCTCGTGGCTCAGGCGCTCACGGAAAATTCACTTTGTTTGAATCTGCTGCAGATGTTACTTCGGCTGGTGTCCTGACTGACACTTCGCGCGAAACCCCGGTATTCCTTCGTTTCTCCACCGTCTTGGGTAGCCGTGGATCGGCTGATACCGTACGCGATGTTCGTGGCTTTGCCGTCAAATTTTACACCCAGGAAGGTAACTGGGACATTGTTGGAAACAACATCCCCGTCTTCTTCATTCAGGACGCTATGAAGTTCCCGGATGTTATCCATGCTGGAAAGCCAGAACCCCACAATGAAATTCCGCAGGCCCAATCCGCACATAACAATTTCTGGGACTTCCAATTCATGCATCCGGAGGCTACGCACATGTTTTTCTGGGCCATGTCTGACAGAACAATTCCTCGCTCGTACCGCATGATGCAAGGATTCGGTGTCAACACTTTCACTCTTATCAACGACAAGGGCGAGAGGCACTTTGTCAAATTCATCTTCACACCTGAGCTTGGTGTTCACAGCTTCGTTTGGGACGAAGCCTTGAAGATTGCAGGACAAGATCCCGACTTCCATCGTAAGGATCTGTGGACCGCAATTGAGAGCGGCGCATACCCGAAGTGGAAATTCGGTATCCAGGTGATCCCAGAGTCAAAGGAGCATGACTTCGACTTCGACATACTGGATGCTACTAAGGTTTGGCCGGAAGAGCTTGTCCCAATCAGATATATTGGTCAACTAGAGCTCAACAGGAATGTTGATGAGTTCTTTACGCAGACCGAGCAGGTCGCTTTCTGCACCAGCCATCTTGTGCCTGGTATTGGGTTCAGTAACGACCCTCTCCTCCAAGGCCGTAACTTCTCGTACCTCGACACTCAGCTTAGCCGCTTAGGAACTAATTGGCAAGAGTTGCCTATCAACAAGCCCGTATGTCCAGTTATGAACTTTAACCGTGATGGTGCCATGCGACACACCATCACCAAGGGTACCGTCAACTACTGGCCCAACCGTTTCCATGCCGTCCCCCCTGCAACTGCTGAGGAGGGAGGATACCTCGACTACCCCGAGAAGATCGCAGGTATCAAGGTTCGCATGCAAAGCAAGAAGTTCAAGGAACATAAGAACCAGGCTGAGCTCTTCTACAACTCGCTCTCTGAGCCTGAGAAGTCGCATGTTATGAACGCTCTCGCCTTCGAGCTTGATCACTGCGACGACCCCATTGTCTACGGCCGCATGACGCAGCGCCTCGCCGAAATTGACCTCGACCTCGCCCAGCAAGTCGCCGAGATGGTCGGCGGCGACATGCCAAAGGAGCAAGCCCGCCTTAAGCACAACAAAAAGGCAAAGGGCCTCTCGCAGCTCGAGTACATGCCCGAAAAGCCCACCATCGCCACCCGCATGGTCGCCATCATCATCGCAGACGGCTACGACGCTATCGCCTACAACGGCATCAAGGCCGCGCTCACCGCTGCCGGCGCCCTCCCCTTTACCATCTCTCCTCGTCGCAACAAGATCTTCGCCCAGGGCGAAGACAAGAACACCGGCAAGGGCGTCGTTGCAGACCACCATCTCGAGGGCATGCGCTCCACGCTGTTCGACAGCGTCTTCATCCCCGGCGGATCTGCCTCGATCGGGACGCTGCGCAAGAACGGCCGCGCGGTGCACTGGGTGCGCGAGGCGTTTGGCCATCTCAAGGCCATTGGCGCGACGGGCGAGGCCGTGCAGTTCGTCCGTGACGCGTGCGACTTACCGGGCATGGAGTTTTCCGCATCGGCGGACGTCGTGGATAGCTATGGCGTGGTTACCGCGGCGCAGGTGCAGCCGCAGAGTTTCAAGGAGGTGTTGCAGATGGCGAAGGGGGCGAAGGATTTCGTGGATGCGTACACGTTTGCCATTTCGCAGCATAAGAACTTCGAGAGGGAGTCGAAGGGGCTGAATGCTATGGTGGCGTACTAGAGACGCCCAGAAGATGGGGTGGGCAGTAGATTAAAACTGTATATCAGAAGACCAAGAGGTCTTCAATTACTTACTGAATAGTTGATTTAATGATATGAGTAGTTTCATCAAATATTGCAATGCGCTTCTGAACGTGAAGCATGTCAACTTCTTTACCTTTTGTAAAACGCATGACTGCCGCCATTACTTTCTCGCCCATTCGTTCCCTTGTAGCAGAATCTTCTAGTTCTATGATACATATGCTAATCGATTTCTAAACCGTATGCCCTTTGAAAGAGCACGTAGTTGAATCCTAGTATAACTGGTTTATGTTCTCTATTCGTGAAGCAATCCATAGGCCATAAGTTGAAAACAACCTTACATGTAGTTTACCAAACTAACAGAATTTTGTAGCGTGTGCAGCCTTCGGATTCCTAAAAAGTAGAAATTACTCACGCGACATGCATAACCGTGATACACTTTCCGAGGTGGTGCTGAGCGGCTTACATCCAGGTCTTTCACGGAACACGAAGCAATGAAGCATATCTCACGCACTCCAAACACCCCTAAAGCATATGAGGATATCGTATTATGTTTTTCTTTTGTTTCAGCAAACTACCAGACTTGCAATGTGATTCAAAGCAAAGGACAAGCTCGCTAGCTCTGGTATCAAAAGGGTTCCACCCAACTCCGTACGCAGCCCAGAACCAACGCCGTGGTATCGTCTGACAAAAGGAAATGCAAAGGACCGAAGAATCCATCTTTGTGCAGTCCTCTGCTGCGATACTGGTGCCGAAGCAAATACTTTCAGCAAGAGCTCCGCCAACATGGGAGTGCGCAAGAACGTGATATCCATGTTGAAAATTTCTTGAGCCCATAAAGATCCGATCGCGCTCCTTGTATCATGTCTTTCGCATCGCATATCCCCTTCGCTTTATGTCACCCTCTATCGATACTGTTGCGGCACGCCGGCGGGTGGCGGTCCCTGACCCGGCTTCCCACCCGGCGGACCTCCCGCACCACCACCCATCATGTATGTCTGCGGCGGATGGTTGCTGCCTCCACCTCCGCCTCCGCCGTTCCCGTTGAGCTGCGCTTGGACGTCGGGGCGGTACTTGATGTCTTGCCAGAAGTTGCAGATGTGGCAGCCGACCTCCTTATAGGGCTTGATGCTGAATGGGATGATAGGGACGAAGCAGAAGGTGAACCATTCCCGCCGCTTCATGGGGCGGGCGGAGAAGTTGCCGCAGTTCTGGCATTGGAAGGTGAGGTGGTCGCCACCGGCAAGTCGTGACGTGAAGGCTGTGAGGCACGTGTCAGCAGGAGTTTGAGGACTCAGAAGGCCACGTTGGAAGTGAGAAAATCGGGCGACGGGGAGGAGAAAAGCACGAATAGGAGAGACATACTATGCGTTCCGCACGTAAAAAAGAAGAACATGGCTTCTTATTGTCGTAGCTAATGGGGCTCGTACAGAGCAACGCTTGTTGTAGAGCCTGAGGACGTAGTTTTGGCGACAAGATTCTTGACTCAAAGAAGGGTAGATCAAAATGCGCTTATGATGTGGCGCGATAGCGTGGAAAGATCAAAGGTGTTGCGGGATGTAGGGCAGGTTAATGTGAACAGTAGGCGCGTTGGCGCCAAGTGGGTTTCGTCATGGTCGGCGGCTGAGCCACACTTGGCGGTGTGTGGGGAAGATGCGTGGGAGGCGGACCGCGTAATTTCTGCATGTTAGTCTGTGCGAGACAAAGCCGACGCATGCATGTATGTGTACTTTGCATTTTACGCAGTGAGTTTTGATCACATGACGATCGTGGAATACTAGCACCGAGAATTAGAACGGGTTGGCAAGACATAATTTCAACATCAGCTGGAGACCTTGTGAACAATATGTACTTCATCCGAATATCAATGTATGATTACCTGCCACCCATGGCAGGCTTTTAAATAAGAGACTCGTAGCAGTCGTAGAGGTCATCCACACTACATGTAGGCAGCCCTAGTATGACTCCTTCCCGTCACCTAAGAAACCTTGATAAGAATTTAGAACACAGATCAGACCTACAACCTAGGACTGGTGAGAGAGCGATCCACGAAATTTCGAACGAGGTCCAAGTAGGGAAGAAGGTCCAACGGAGCGCCGGGGTCTAAGTCCATATGCGGATGCTTACTGAGTCTTGAAGAGAAGAATAGCACAGTGTCCAAGGTAAAAGTAGATGAAGTGCTTAGTCTCTGTTATATATGAGTTGTGGTTGTAACCTCGAGCACCGGAATGAGCGTACCATGGGTGACGAAGCTGCCGAAGTTCCTGCCGACAATGCAATGCCATGTCGCACCCTTGCGGCTATCGAACTAGGTGGATGTCAGCAGTTACGAGTACGGGAAATGATGAATGTTACCTCTTTCTTGATGAACTGGGCAATGTCCTGGAAAACAGTCAACTAGTTGGATAGCGATACGTCGAATATTGAGGTCAATATACCTTCTCGATGGTGAACTGTTCCATCGCTGATGTAGCTGCGGGTTGTCAACATGCCATAAACCCCTGACTCAACGTAGAAGACTTACCGACGTCAATGGCCTCCTGCTGCATCTCCTCGCTCTGTTGACAAACATGTCAGCGGTGTAAATTCATGCGATGCGGGAAGTCTGTACCATGTCGGCAGACTTGATCTGCGCTGCGCACGTGTTAGCCGCCCGTTGCTCTCGTGTAGGTACGGCATAGAGCGCTCATACCTTCTTGCTTACCAGCAAGAGCATCTTTCTCGCTTGCCATGGTGAAAGCTGGTGCTGGTAAGCGTAATTCGGAGGCGAGAGGTTATGGTAGGTAGACTAAAGCGAGTAGTAGGCTCGATTATTCGGGGTCCTGGAGTTAAATGTTGGGGTTGTCGTTTGGTGCAAGGCTGGCCCGGGCGGTGTGGCAGTAGCAGCCTTGGCGTATGGGTAAGGTGGACTGTTAGTTGCAATAAGCCAAAAACCGAATGCTCTCTATCTCCACAGCCAACCACTAGAAAGTAATAGTCAGTTGCTGATTTTAATGCGCCAAGCTTGTTCTATAAGATGGTTCCTTATTTGCTGCATAAATCCTCATTGCTGTGAGGGTATCGGGGCGTTGGGTTCTTTTACTAACGTGTAGCACAAAGGATGCACTTAATGTTTTGAAAAGTGCCCGAAGCTGTCTAGCATCCCTAACCCTCTCTAACCGGTATCGTTTTCGTTGTGGGCTGTGCTCGGACCGCTAAACGAAATTTTTGTTTGCCCGCACTCCAACGCGTCTACCTCACCTTCACCTTTACTCTCTCATGGAGTCGTCTCGTATCTACGTGAGCGGCCTGCCGCCCAAATTTACTGAGGATGATGTTCGGAAACACTTCGCAAAGTTTCCGATCACGGATGTGAAGTACTTTCCAGATCGCCATATTGGCTTCGTTGGATACAAAACACCACAAGATGCATCCAAGGCAGTTAAATGGTTTAATAAATCTTTTATCCGTATGAGCAGGATTCGTGCCGAGATAGCACGCCCTGTAGGTCCCCCAAAAATCACCATGCCCGAGCCTGGGCTAACATACGTGTGTCTTAGTTCACCGATCAGAATCTTCCTAAGTCGCGACGGCTCCAGAGACAAGAGAAGACAGCTCCTGGGAACCATGAGTATCCATCGTCTCCAGAGGAGAACAAACTAAAGCGGAAACGCGACAACGAGCAAGATCCAAAACTGAAGGAGTTTCTAGACGTGATGCAACCTCCATCTAAGACCAAAGTTTGGGCCAATGAGGAAGTACTGCCTGATACACATACTGTACTGCCAGCAAGCCCTACGGAGAACATTGTAGCACCAGAAGGTGACAGTGACAACGAGTACCAGCTTCTTACCAAGAAACCAAAGACAAATCACCAGGAAGCACCAGTTGAAGCAGCGCTCCATCCGACACTATTACAACCCGACACCGAGAAGGATGGTGATTTGGAAGGCGAGCAAACGGTACCTGAGGATCAAACAGATATTCTAGAGGATGAAGCACCGCCTGTATCTGATGCAGATTGGCTTAGATCTCGAACAAACCGAACGTTAGATCTTATTGCCGATGATGATGAAGACCCGCCACAAGAGCCAAGTGATAATTACAAAGAGGATGAGGCTGTTCCGCAGGCGGGGGATACTCAGATTGAGGCACCTAAGCCGGCTGACAAGGTTGAAGAGGCTGCGTCATCTGAAGAAGACAGAATCCACCAGACCGGCCGATTGTTCATTAGGAACCTACATTATGACGTTACAGATGCTGATATACGCGGCCACTTTGACAGGTATGGCTCTCTTGAAGAGGTATGACATTGTTTTTCTTTGTACAATCGCAATGATGAACATCCAAGATAGGGACAACTGATGTTTTACACATGAGGTTACCCGGGAGAGTATTTTAGTAGATTGTCTCTCTTGTCTGAAAGCAGCGATGCTGTAGCTTGTTAAAATTCACGTTTTGGCTGGGTTCATGTGCTAATCTATATCAAGGTTCATGTCCCGACTACGAAGATCAATGGCAAAAGCAAGGGCTTCGCTTTTGTGCAATTCGAGGATCCAGATCATGCTGTCGAGGCCTTTCGTGAGAATGATGGAGTCATATTCCAGGGCCGTTTATTACATATTCTCTCTGGGAAAGCGAAGCGAGATAATACGCTGGATGAGTTCGCTATTTCTAAACTGCCCCTCAAGAAACAGAAGGAGGTTCTCAGGAAAAAGAATGCGGCTACATCGACGTTCAATTGGAATTCGCTTTACTTGAACACGGATGCTGTGCTTTCAACCGTTGCTGAACGGTTGAATATTAGCAAAGCTGAGCTGTTGGATCCTACGTCTTCAGATGCTGCAGTGAAGCAAGCCCATGCAGAAACACATATCATTCAGGAGACCAAGAATTACTTTGCACAACAAGGTGTAGATTTAGAAGCATTCAAGAAAAGCCCGAAAGGTGATCTTGCCCTGCTTGTCAAGAACATTCCTCACGGGGTGAATTCGGATGAGATACGGAAACTATTCGAAGAACACGGTACAATCCGGAGATTTTTGATGCCTCCTGCAGGCATGACTGCCATTGTCGAATTCGCTAATGCAGCGCAAGCTAAGGCTGCGTTTACGGGTTTGTCTTTCAGAAAAATGAAAGACTCGATTCTTTATCTGGAGAAGGCACCCAAGGATCTTTTCAAGGATGGCGCGGTCATAAGCATTCAGCCAGCTTCTACTTTGAGCAAACCAGGCGCGAAACTCTCGGCTCAAGATTTGCTTGAAGAGCAGCTTGAGTCCGTCAATACCGTCACGCTCCATGTGAAGAACTTGAACTTCACCACGACGACCAAGATGCTCTCTGAAACATTTGCGCCGTTGGTTGGGTTCCGTAGTGCCGTCGTTCGTACCAAGATGGATCCAAAGCGTGGCGAGCTTTCTCTTGGTTACGGTTTCGTAGAGTTCGCTAGTTCTGAAACAGCAGCAGCAGCTCTGAAAGCTATGGATGGGTACAATCTGGAGGGTCATTCCCTTAAGATTCAAGCTTCTCATAGAGGCGCCGATGCTGCAGAGGAGCGAAGAAAAGAAGACGCAGCGAAGAAGGCTGCTGGGACTAAGATCCTCATCAAAAATTTGCCATTCGAAGCTACTGTAAGTGATTCCTCCACTGGACCCATTGTGCACGCTAACTTCCAACTAGAAAAATGATGTTCGCGCACTCTTTGCACCTTACGGAAACTTGCGGTCTGTACGAGTGCCGAAGAAATTCGACTCGTCTTCACGTGGATTTGGGTTTGTTGAATTTGAGACGAAGCGCGATGCTGCCAACGCCATGAATGCTCTACGGAACACGCATTTGTTAGGTCGGCATCTTGTTCTTGCCTTCGCCGAGACCGAGTCAGATGATCCGGAGAGAGAACTTGAGAAGATGCAACAAAAGGTTGGGTTACAGGCGAATAAGGTCGCCCTCCAACGTTTGACGTCAGGTGGACGCAAAAAGTTTAACGTTGCAGGCACCGACGATCTAGACGAAGCCTAGACAGCGAGCGTAAAATTGTGCGTCGCGACACCATATAGTCCTAAGGGGCCCTCCCTTGCAAAGACGCGAGGCTTTCCAAGCCGCCCTTTGGCTCTACACCTAAGACATGAGGGTCACGTCATCTTGAAATCTCGCTTCCCGCGAGCAGAGATTTCGCTACTTGCATAGGTCTGAATCAAACGCATGGCCACCACACCGTGTCGCTGCCTTGCTCCCTATGTCTTGAACGCGAAAGACATTCGGTTGCCACCACGCTCGTAGCTGTGCATCTTGTTTACGATTTGCTAACATTCTTGAACTTTGAAGCATTCCCGTGCCTGACCTCCCTCGCACAAGATATCGGACCCTGAATGCTCCAATCATATGACCTACGGATGGTCACTGCCCTTGCTCGTCTTGCTAATCATGAACATTGCAGCACTGTTTTCATTCCACTAGAGAAATCACTGGATGTAATTACCGAGCGAAATGTTGGTGGTGGCGCTTGACTCTCTATAGTATACTGTCCTAATTTCAGTTCGAGGTTATGTCACTACGGTGACTGCGCGTCGTCCTTAGTAGTAATGCACTGTGCCTAAACGGAGGCGAGTTCTGCCCTCCTGACTGGCCTTCTAAACCTGCTTTATACCATCAGTTGACCATCCCCTCTTCTTCAGTCATTCTTTTGCTCCGACGCTCTACGTTCCTTCCTCTTAGACATTCTTAAATTCCCATTCTTTTGCACACCCACGCATTCCCTCCCACAATGGAAATGCTTGTTCAATCATGCATACTCTCGTCGAATGCTCCGGCCTTGCCAGAACCTGACTGCTCCATCTCGAGCCGTGCATTGCAAGAGAGGTCTACCAACAGACGGCATGACTATTCAGAGGGTTCTTCATGGAAGTGCTCGCCACCGGCCAAGAATATGTACCTGGATCAACTGAGCGGTTACTTCACTGGCAACATCGCTGATCAGCTACATGACGACAAGTCGGAAGGCCAGATTGAATTTGAAACGAAGAGGCTTCTGCACAAGGTGAGAAACTGTGAAAAGTATAAGAAGTATCGTGAACGACAGCCTCGAAATGCAAAAGAAAAGCTGCAGAAATGGCCAGACCACCTGGAAGAAGCCTTCTTCAGAGGTACGTAACGATGTAACTCCCATTACCAAGCACCGTGCCTAATTTTCAGGTCTTGTACGATGGCCACCCATGGGTCGCCGCAAGCTCATGTTGGACGGCCAGCTTCGTGGTCGCAATGAGCTCGTTGCCGACTCCATCCTCAGAGACACAGGTGATTTGCGTAAACGGAAACAAGTCTCGAGTCATATACAAGTACTGAAGAAGTTATTCACCGACCAACCGCAAAGTCAGTCGGCTGTCCCGATGAACGCACTGGTCGTAGCTGACGCAAGCAGTCCTGGTCTACATGTCCAAAGAAGATCTGAGCCAGAAACGCAGCCGAGGAGAGGGCCTGCGTGGCGGCCACTTCCGGCATCGTCACGCACCCCATTCCCGATATGGACACTCGCGTGGTGGTTCGAGTCTATATCAGAGTTTGGGACAGCTACCGTCTTCGCTTGCTCTTGCTGAACTTCAATCCATCGAAGAATCGCCATACACGGTGACGAACTTTGGCATGTTCGTCGAGGTAGCTAAGCAACAGGTCCATGTCCACGATTTCACCAAGCTGCACAACAACTCTAGACTGGCAGACTTGAACGTCGCCGACACCACCTCATGGCACAAACAGTATCCGGAGCTCAACTTTCACCGTACCGACGAGCTAGAGAACCATCACGTTATTGTCTGCGACGCTTCGATCAAGGTTATGACCAAGGACCGGCCTGCTGGCGCTGAGCTCGGTATTGACTTCGACTTGTGCTCCCAGGTCGATCTCTCCGTGTATGACTACCTGGAATGCCGCACTCGCTTCTTCGGGAACGGGAAGCCAGCCGATCAAATCGAAGGTAGTCGAGGGCAAGAGAGGAGGGTGAAGCAGACGCGGACGCGTGCAGAGTACTATGCACAGCACGGTGGTCTGGTGCGAGTCAAGTTTGGATCGAATTTCTGGGCGCATCAAATGCGAAAGCTGGGTGATTTGCTGACCAAGGCAGCAGGGCAGGAGGAGCAGAGCGCCCGCACCAAGTATGAGACCGTGGTCAGAACAGAGCTGCAGTACATGACGGCCTCGCAAGAGATTTACGGTGTCAACGATGGCGAGTTCAAGTGCTTGCTTATCATCCTGTGGCGCTTCAGTCAGACGAGAAGCAGCCACGAGCAGGGTCGCATGTCGTGGAGGGTGGTCAACTTCGGGCAAAAGAGGAGAAAGAGGCATATCAAAGAAGAGCTCGAAGAGATCAAGAATGCGAAAGCTTTGATTCCTGCCGGCGACTCCATGATGCCAATGGTATCCATACCAGACTCGTCTCATGCAATGTACTCAGCACTCCCCTTGGACTTTGATCAAGCATTCGTGCAGCCCCAGCCTCAGCTCGGCCTCGACACACTGGCGCTGGAGGGTATTGCGCCGGATTTCTCGAATCCCAGCTCCGCAACCGACTTCTCACAGCCCCGCTCCCTGCCCTCCCTATCCCACGGTCAGGATACAGTCGTCAGCCAGACGCACGGCTTCCACGACCCCAACGACTTTGATTTCCATGGCGGTCACCTCACCATCTCAGGCTGTCTCGAGCCTGCAATCGATCTCGCGACCTACGAGGCGTACAGTGCGAACACGCACGCCATGAACCTGCCTAGTTTAGCTTCCATGGCGGGCGCGGACGCCAATACACACAGCCTGGACCCTTCGTTCAATGACCTCGCGCTCAGCGTCTCCATGCCGGCCAACTGCTACGCTACGAAGCCCTCATGGCACCATCCCAGCCTAATATCGCAGCTGGAAGACGCAGCAGAGCAGTTCAACATGGGAGATTTGATGGCACACGCTGGTACGCACACGGGAGCAGAGGACTTGACAGGGCATGGCGTGCTAGGGGGGCCGATGGAAGGATTGTGGAAATTAGGGAGCACGTTCGGGGAAGACACAGGGATGGGAGCTGTGGTGGGTGACGGTAGCGGGAGGAAAGACAGCGCGGCGGGGCCACATGTGGGTTGTTCGGTTATGGACTTGATCGAGAGGGAGAGAGAGGGATGAGGGGAACGTAGGGGAAGGAAGGAGGCGCGCTCGCGGACTAAGCGCGTCCCTAGTCGCTGGGCGCGTGCCCTGGGATCTCGTGTGGGGGGCGTCATGGCTCACGACGACACGGCTGTATGCAAGCATTTCTCTTCTTTCCGCTCCTTTGGATACTCATATTGATATTGATGATGTTGCCGGCCAAATTCTTATTTCTGGACCGTCTGTTTCGGGACATGGCGGTCGCCACGACGACACAGGGTCGCTGTCAGAGGGGCCGTTTGCGTTCGCGTTTGCGTCTGCGTTTGTCCCCCGGCTGCCTGTTTCTCACGCTGATTCTGATGATCCCTTCGCCCTCAGCTCTTCCCCTCGACTACTCCCCTCTTCGCAACCAGCATCCCCCGCACTCCCTCCCCACTCGTTTAGACACGTCGACGCGCAATCACCTGGCACGCTAGGCCCCAACCGCCCACCTGCGTCAAAACAAGCATCACCAATCCCTGCTTTCCTGTACACCGCCGGACACGCGAAAACGATTCGTTCCGACTGCGCTTGCTGGCACTGGCCCCGCAAAATATGTCTGTTCCGGGCGCAGACCTCTTGCAGCACTTGCTTGTGCCTGCGAAGGAGGCCTCTGTCACCTCAACAGCACCCTCGACTTTGCAGCCACAACCAGAGCTCCTCCCACGGGACGAGAAGTACGCTGACTGTTGTCCCACGCAGGAAATGGATATGGATATTGACGTCCGCGCGCCTGTGGCTGCCATGCACACGGTGCGTCTACCGGCCGTGCCTGCGTCGGCCGGTAGCATCCTCAGCTTGAACGAGTACTTGACGGCTCACGACGACACGCCAACAAAACCTACTAATCCCGATCCCAGACAAAAGCAAAAACAGGCACCCAGGCCTGAGGCGGCTTCCCGTGGTGCTGGTGATGCTGCTCCTGCTCCTTCGCCCGTGGCTCTCCCCATGGCTCTCCCCGCCCGTTCTTCCAGGAACATCGCAGAGCTCCATCACAAGTGCCAGGCCAAGGGGATCCCGTGGCCGCGTTTCATCGACCTGGGTGACTCGGGGCAAGGCTGGGGCGTGATGATCCGGTTTCTGGACGAGGACTTTGTCGTCGAGGGATCGTGCCCGAGCAAGCAGGTAGCGAAGGAGAAGGTGTGCGGTCAGGCGCTTGCGTTTCTCGAGGTGGCTGAGAGGGAAGGCAGAGTGTCTGGCGTGTCGGGCAAGAGGAAGACCGGGGAGGTCAACGGGAGCGAGGAGTCCCTTTCGAAAGAGCCTGCTGAGGAATTTGTAAACTATAAGGGTCAACTTAGCGGTATGCTTACCTTTTCGTTTTCCTCCGCTCAGAGCTATTTCTCTTGCTTGATTTCCCCTTTTTTGTGTTTTTTTTTCTTTCTTTTTCTCCCTATCTTATTCTCTCCCCTCTAAAGCACGTGCGTGGCTATGTATACACACATACATACACAGGACACCCACTGACCTCCCCGCCTTCTAGAATTCCTCACCTCCCAAGGCTGCCAGTTCCCCATCTACAACGAATACGCCCTCGGCCTCCAATTCGCCTGCGAACTCGTCCTCTCGCACCCCTCGACCGGCCCGCAAACCTTCGGGTCCCGCACCACGCCCTTCTCCTCGAAGAAAACCGCCCAGCAAGCCGCCTCCCGCCTCGCCATCGACTTCTTCCGGGCCCGAGACCTCTGGCCGGAGACCTACACGCCGCTAGGCGGCATCCGGAAGAAGAGACAGTCGGGCGCATCCGCAGCGCCCTCGTCTTCGCCCACGCCCACGCCTGTCTTGCTCGCTTCGAAATCGCCGGCATCCCCGCCTTCTTCTTCTTCTCCCTCCTCCCCCCCTTCTTGTGTTTCTCCTTCTCCTTCGATCGCCACCGCCCCCTCGCAGGTCAATGCCCTGGCCGTCTACCTCGGCCTCGGCACGCCGGAATGGCGCTTCGACACCGCCCCGTCGTCGCTCGAGGAGAGCAGCAGCTCGCCCGGGTTCCACAGCCTGGCGTGCTATTTCCGCGAGGGCGGCCGGCACTGCGGGCCGCTGGGCGCGGTGCGCAACGTGTTTGGCAAGAAGCGCGCGAAGGAGGAGTGCGCGCGCCTGGTGGTTGCGTATCTGGAGGACGTGAAGCGGGAGCGGCTGGCGAAGTTCCAGGGGCTGTTCAAGGGGGACGATGGGGCGA
>Ga0247757_10000292_pt1 | contig 42325 bp, 40 predicted proteins | sample UWRJL126311R4_FD_180929 | JGI IMG/M metagenome (GOLD analysis project Ga0247757, IMG submission 180929) | Plant litter microbial communities from Arlington Agricultural Research Station in Wisconsin, United States - UWRJ-L126-311R-4 | ecosystem: Environmental > Terrestrial > Plant litter >... | reverse complement strand
TCATACCGAAAAAAAAATCCCTGTAGACGAACCCCCGGCCGCGACCCAGCTGACCTGAAGATCCCCACATGGCACAAGAAGGCGTTCAATGTTTGCAATTGCCTCGCCCCCGCCACCTTCCCGAATTCTTTGTGCCACCCACCCCAGCCAACATCCGATAAGCAACAAAGAACCACCGGGCACACACCTCGGCAGATGCTTCAGGCCTTCTGCGTGCGGGTTCGACAGTTGTCTCAATAACGAACACTTTAGCCGGTTTGCACGTTACCCCGCACCGTAAGCGGGCCACTAGTTCACCCCATTTGATCATTCCGTCAGTTTTATCGCAGCCAAGCGGAAGGCATTGTTTCGCTGTGTGCGTCCTTCTTTCATGTAGGTGGCCCGATATGCACCGAGCAATAAAAGGGTGCTGGCCCGTTGCGCTGGGTTTGTTTCCTCGCGGTGGTTTCCTTCGCACTCGTTACGAATTTGGATCTGACAGGAACACGCTGTTCACGGGGCGACCACGTCGACAAGTATAGCCACCACCATGGATGATGTCAAAGTCGAGACCGCTGGCGACGACAAGCAGATTGAGAATGTAGGAGAGAAGCACGAGGTGTCGGACAGCGAGGTCGAAGCCAATGCCATCGACTACGACGGGCCGGAGGCGCGAAGGATACTGTCCAAGGTGGACTGGAGGCTTGTCCCAATTCTTTCGTTGCTTTACCTTGTTGCCTTCATTGATCGCAGCAACAGTAAGCTCTCTGCACTCGAGTACGAGCTCCAAGGTTGACACAGACACAGTCGGCAATGCGAAGGTCGCGGGTTTGACGACCGACCTGAAAATGCACGGCCTCCAATACAACACGGCTGTGACGCTCTTCTTCGTGCCGTACACGATTCTTGAAATACCAAGCAACATTGTGCTCAAGATGATGCGCCCGAGTCGTTGGATCGCCATCCTGATGTTTTCGTGGGGTCTCGTTATGACCTTAATGGGACGGATCAGCAGCTACGGCGGGCTACTGGCTGCTCGATTCTTCTTGGGTGTCACAGAGGTATGTTGCACCACGTCTTATGTACCTTGCGCGGCAATTGGATTTTAACGAGAGCACAGTCCGGTTTCTTTCCCGCTGCGACATTCCTTCTTACGCTGTGGTACCGTCGTTATGAAGTTCAGCGTCGCATGGCTGTGTTCTATGTTGCCGCATCCCTATCAGGCGCATTCTCAGGTCTTCTCGCCTATGCTATCCAGCAGCTCGACGGTCGTTCCGGCCTCGAAGGATGGCAGTGGATTTTCTTAATCGAAGGTCTCATACCCGTTGGCCTAGCATTGATCATTTGGAAGATTCTTCCCGACTCGCCGGAAGCAGCGAGCTTCCTTACCCAGCACGAGCGCGATTTCTTGGTGAGGAGACTGGCCGAAGAGACCGGGAGTGGTCATGGCAGGGTTACGAACCAAGATAAGATGGAAAAGAAGTTCATCATCGCAGGACTTTCAGACTGGAAGATCTGGGCCGCTGTTGTGATTTTCTGGGGTAACACTGTGGGCGTGTATGGGTACGTAACGATTATGGCTGACAAGTGCTTGAGCTGGGCCACTAACAAACCAACAGTTTCACAGCGACTGTACCGACTGTGATCAAAGGACTCGGCTACTCTGCAGCCAATGCCCAGCTACTCACCATTCCCATCTACGTTTTCGCATCGATCCTGACCATCATCTTTGCGTGGTGGTCTGACAAGGTGCAGACCCGCTCTCCCTTCATCATGTGTGGCTTCGCCATTGCGGCTTGCGGATTCATTGCCCAGCTGGCCATTCCACATCCCAAATGGCCTGGACTCACATATGGCTTCCTGTTCCCGGTTGCCGGCGGTCTCTATTGCCCCTTCATCATTCTTGTGTCTTGGATTGCGAACTCGCTCGCTCCTTCTAGCAAGCGCGCCGTCGGCATGGCATTGCTGATCAGTGTTGGCAATATGGGCGGCATCATGGGCAGCAACATCTACCTCGAACGTGAGGTGCCAAAGTATCGAACGGGCTTCGGTGTCTCGCTCGCCATGTCATGCCTGTCAATTGTCATGACGTATGTGGTGAGGCGGGCGTATCAGAGTGAAAATACCAAGCGGGAGGCGCTCCGAAGAGAGCATGGCGAAGAGGCTATTCGTGCGCGATACTCTGACCAGGAACTGCTAGAGCTGGGGGATAAGAGCCCATTTTTCAAGTACACGTTGTAAGAAGTAGTCCAAAGGTAATGCCTAAGCAAATCACAATGCGAATACAAATACAACACGTTGTGTGCCATATTACTGGTGCGACTCTGATGCTCCTTGGATCGCTTGCGTGGTGAGGCGCAAAATCTTCCAAGGTCGCAAAAACGATAGCCAATCGTGAAGGAGCAAAAGGCAAACTAGGATGGTCGTGGTCGAAGACGTGTTGAAGCAAGCGAAAGCACATGATGAGAGATCTAAAAGCTGCTTGGCGGGTCAACATGTGATGCAATGACGCCTGCAAATTAGGATGTGTGAAGTTGGGCTGGAGTATCTCGTTGAGGTCAAGTGAAGTATACGGTAATGGCCCCCAAGGCACTGAAATTCCGTAGTTTCGCCTCTCCCGCTAGGTTGGAATATGGGAGCCACATTGAATGTAGGCCATGAAAGCGTCTCGTTCGAGAGAGAGAGGATGCATTCGATATATATGTCAACTCTCGTTGAGCCTCTATGAGGGCCTCACATCGCAGCTGGTTGAGAAACACGAGTAGGATCGCTGGATCGGCAAGGATTTGCCGTCATCTGTTGAAACCAACCGTATCTCGCATACCAGTCTCGATTAGGGCGCAATTTTGGGCCCCACAATTTGCCGGAAGTTTGTTGCAACACCGCTCTTTTTGCTTCAGCGAGATGGGACGACTGACAAGAGGCATTTGGGGGTGGCACAGCCGCACTGCAGAAGGTGAGAATCAATAATTGATAGCGCTCGGGGTCGCACGGTGAATTGTTTTCTTGCTTGGAGACAATTCTGGGCAGCAGGCAACCAATCCATCGCCGAGAGATGCCCTTGTAATACGAGGGTCCAGCCTTTAAAAATAACACAGACCAAGGCACTGCATGAGGCTACAGGATGCGCCAAGGCTGCGCGAGCGGTGCGATTGGACGGGGCGGCACCGCGCCGAGGAGACAACGTCAAAATCCAGGGGTCGATATGGCGAGCGAAGGAGTCACGAAGCGGCCGGTGAGAGGTGCAACGGCGCAGTGGGAGATAGGTGAGAGCCGGGACTGGCGACTTTTAAAATGACGACGGGGCCACGGCGAGGCGCAAGAGTGCATCGTGTCTCGCGCCTGCCCCCCCCCGAGTGCTCTTTCTCTCCGGTCCTCAACGAGGCTGCATCGCGCCTGCTCTCTCGTGTGACAACAGACAGCCAGGACGGCCATCGCCTTCACTGTAAAGATGGCGCCCCAGCGATCGCCCGCCTCAACCTGGTTTGCCCTCGTCGCCCTCGCCGCGACAGCCTCTGCCCAGCGATCCTCGGGCGGCTCCAAGTTCTGGACGGCCACTACGCGCTACCAGGACTGCATCTCCACCGACCCAACGCCCTATACGCGTATAAATGGTGCCGTTACGACCTACACCTACTCGACCACATGCACTATCAAGGACTCCGTCTCGCCCACCGTCTCTCCGTATTCCACCAGCACCGACAATGGCTACTACTACGATGATCTGGCACTGGTCTACCAGTACTACTCCGATGGCGCTGTTGCTTCGAGTGACTTGTACGACCGCCGTGCCACCTCCAGCAGCAGCCAGTACACGTACTACTCTTTCGTTATGCCCGTCACCATGGAGTACCCCTCAAGCTGTCCAACGCCCGTGACTTGGAGCACCAACGCATCTGTCAATGTTCCCACCCAAGTCCTGCCCCAGATCACACCCTTGTCCGTTGAAACGTCATCGCCGACCAGATACGCCTACAAAGACACCATGTACGAGACGTGGTACCTGACGAGCGGCGCCGCCCCCTTCACTAGCACAGAAAATTACTACTACAGCTATTACATTGCCGACTGCAGCACTCCGTACAGCTATGAATCCGGGTCGCGCACGTATTCCTATTCTTACCCCTCCTATACTGGCTCCGTTTCCGGCGGCAGCTCTGGTGGTGGCAGCTCTGGATCGGATAGGTGGGAAGTGTGCTACTTGTATGGTGGATGCACCAGCCTCAAGACTTGGGTCATTATCATTGCCACTATAATCCCCGCTCTTTTCTTACTTGGCTTCCTCGAAAGCTACTTCTGGTTCCGAAGGCTCATGCTCGGCAAAGGATGCTTGAGGTTCGGTACTATCTCCTGGATCTGTATCTCGCTGTGGGTTGCTTGCTTCACGCGTTCACAGAGTCGCCGCAGCCCGGATGACCAAAAGATACTTCGCGAGAAATGGAAGCAGACCGGCTTTGGCACTGCGCTCGGGCTCTGGTTCAAGTGGGGATTCAGGCATAAGTACCCTGTTCCTCTTCTCGGTCAATACTCGCGCAATACTGTAGGCATCGTTCCTGAAGGCCAGCCTCTTCCCGTTCCAGGCATGGTCCAGACGAGTGGAACCTATCCACCGGGTGGCCCACCACCTCCAGGTGGTATTTACTATATTGTTCCTCCGGAAGGCCAGGGTCCGCCTCAAACCTACTACACCGCTCCTCCGGGCTGGACTCCCGCCCCCAATGGCCAAGGCATGCCAATGCCACCCGGGCAAGCATACATGCCGCCAGCCGACGGCAGCGTTTCATACTATGGAGAGCAGGCAAAGGGAGCACCGGCTGTTTCTACGTCTCCCGTTTCGCCTGTGACAGGTGCACCCCAGCCTGTCCCGTCACCTGTCTCCACGGTGACTGCCCTGTCTATAAATGCAGTAGAAGCTCCAGCACCCCAACAGCCTGCGCATCCTCCCACAGGCTCGCCACCCTCTCAACCCTCTCAGCCCGCCCAGCTCCCCACCGACGAGCCAAATCCTCCACCAAAACCAACATAAACCGTAATACCTTAATCCTAATTCCACCCATTTCGGCAGAGCCTCCCATGTGTATCTTCATTCGCTGTACATTTCCTTAAGCAGGGATTTCTCAAGAGTTTGAACGCGTTTTCGTTATTTTTTGCTTTTATTATTTGGATGATATCCCCAACCAGAATTTTTTCGGTCTACTATTCAGAAATCAAGAAGACTTTTTTATCGTTTCTTGTTTGACGTGGATGCAGAGCACGATGTTGGATTTGTTGTATGACGGATGTATACCCAGATAAATCGGAATATGAATGGTGGGGTGTTGGTAGGACAGGCTGTCGAGATGGAGAGTCGGCTGGGAATAGATTTGAATGAAAGAAGATGAAATGCGGATACTGTAACATGTCAAGCCTGTTTTCGTGACTGTTCTCAGCTTGTTCTGATCCGACTTTGACTGTCTAAACTGCCGGACAAGACCGGTCGATGGTTACTGACGGTGGCGGGCGTCTGCTACATGGTGATTGTAGGCGCGGACGGAATAGGCGCTTCTCGAACCAACCTCCTGGCTCCCCATGCTGGAATGCGATTGGCTGCGTAGGGGGATGTCGTCCGGATGGTGGACAGAGCTTGGGCATGGCTTTGGCCTCGCGCTCGGCATGGATTATATATTGCCCCTCCTTTCTTGGAACATTATTCTATCTAACTGCTTGGTATCAAAAGCGAAGATATAGGTAAAATAGAACTTTATTTCTGGCTATCTATCGGTCAAGGGGCTGATATATTCAGCCCCGATAATTACCTTGTTCCTGTTATGCCATCAAGAACCCTGTCAGCCCCACAGGGCCCCAGGTCTCTACCGCGACCACTACGGTCGCAACGGCCCTAATCTTCTCCTCAACCTCGGCCTTATAGGCAGAAGAGAACTGTCCAACAGTTTGACTGCTCGCGCCCCTGGAAACGTTCCATGGTAGGGTAGTACGCTAATATAGTTCGATAGGTGGAGTTGCACCACGACTACGACCGCGCCATCAACCACGCCCCGACCACGCCCGCTCCCATCCTATTTTGGCCTATCCTTATTGACAACCGAATGGAAATTATTGCTAGTCGGCGCAGCGCCTCACAAGGACCCCGGCTAATGCATCTTGCATCTCGATATCCTGCATTCCGCTATGTTGTTCTTCAACAGCAGATATTTTCGATGTCTCTTAAGAAGACATGTTTTTTTTTTTTGGTTTGTTGACGGCCGTGGTATAGACCCTCGAAAGGGTTTACTACTGCCAGCCTTCCTAACCGCGGAGGTTAGTCCAGCCCAAGTGCCTTTGTCAGAGTGCCCAATGAAGGGACCCCGACTCCAGCAACCACACCGAGGTCCACTTTTGCGGGGGACCGACCTATCGATGTCCACTTGAACGGGGGACGGCCTGGACGAAACCGACTTGCGCCGGCGGAGGAAGAGAGAAGGACACGCTGACTCGACGCTCCTTGCTGGGCAGCGGGTGCGCGAGTGCGGGTGTGTGAGGGTGGGGAGAAAACAACAACGCGTCTTGCGGCGAGATTTTATTTCGAGTCCGGAGAAAGTTACCTCCGGCTTGGCAATAGCAGTGGCGGCGGCGGCGGCGGCAGCGGCAGTGAGGGTGAGTGAATGAAAGATTGGATCATTTCACATTCACCGCTGTGGTGAAAGCTCAAACTAGGCCTTGGGGGCGCTCAGTGAGAACACTGACCCATTTTAGGCAAGCAACTATGTCTTCCCTAATTAAATTCTGTACCAAAATCGTAATAAAAGCTATGAGATTTCCTATGATGATTTCCTATTCCCTTTTACTTTCCTTTCACTTCTTAGTTACTTAATTTCACCAAAAGTCACGTGATTACAGAAATACAATTAATTAAGATAAAAGAAATTAAAATAAAAAATAATATAATAGTTAATAAAGTAATAAGAAATATAATTAATTAATAAAGTATAGTATTAAATTGATAAAATAAAGATTATATAATAGAAAGTAGGATTATATAATAAAAAATAGAATAAAATAGAAATAAAAAGATTTAAATTATAATATTTAAAATTCAATAGTAGAAAGTAGGATAAAGTAATAGGAATTATAATGAATTAGTAAGAAGTAAGATTAAAAAATTATATAAAATAGATAGAGTAGCGATGATAGGGTGAAGAGGGATAAGGGAAGGATAGAGGGGTGGGTGGTAACCCGAGGGTAACCCGGGAAGAAGGGAAGAAACCCGATCCGATTTATAGGGTTAGAGTTATCGGCTCGCCGTGAGAAAGAGAAATGGTTGAGGGTCAGCAAACTCCTTCAAGGCTTTCCAGTCCTTATTGTCGTAGTATTCCTGCATTTTTATTTTGCGTATATTAATAGACTGTGAGATGGTTAGTTATTTGAAGTAGCAGTTTAATACTTAATGGAATGAAGGACGCGATGGTCTTGACGGCTTTATATTTACAGGTTCGACTCCTGCGCCGGGAGCACTGTTGAGCTGCTTGGTATCTGAGGTCAGCCTTATTTACACTTGCTTCGGCTTATGCGAAGTCCCCTTATAGGACCTCAGCCCGAGTTTAACGACGGCCAACTTAAACCAAAAAAACATGTCTTCTCAAGAGATATAAAAAAGTCCGTTGCTGAAGAACAATATAGCGAAATGCAGGATATAGAGATATAAGATGTATCAGCCGGGGTCCTTGTGAGGCGCTACGCCGACCAGTAATAGTTTCCACTCGGTTGTCAATAAGAATAGGCCAAAACAGGATAAGAGCGGCCGTAGTCGTGGTCGTGGCACAACTCCACCTGTTGAACCATATCGGCGCACCACCCCAGCATGGAACGTTTCCAGGGGCGTAAGCAGTCAAACTACTGGTCAGTTCTCTTCTTCCTATGGGGGTCCAGGCCGAGGGGAAAGTCGATATCGAGGAGAAGGTCGGGGCTGTAGCGATCGTAGTGGTCGCGGTAGAGGCCTGGGGCTCCGCGGGACTGGACGTAGCGGACAGGGTTCTTGATGGCATAACAGGAACAATGTAATTATCGGGGCTACGGTCGAATCTATGACTCTTCAGCAATCTCTCTGCGAGGTGAGCAAGGAGGCGTCTGTTCAAAATGACAGCAATATGGACGTTACCGTTATTACGAAAGATGGATATCCTTGTCAAAAGATGGGCGAGGTTTTAATTCAGCGCGATTCCAACGAAGACTTTATGTTCGAAGACATAACTTATCCAGTGATGAATTAGAATGATTTTGACTATAGCATGGATAGAAGAATCACTCAAGCTCGCCGATACGACACGCGATCGTGAGCTCGCGCCTTTTTGCGGACTCGAGGTAACTATATATAGGCGATAGGAGATAGTGGAAGCGTCTCCAGATCCGATAGCTTCTTCACTGCGGCCTTTGATACATGCCCTACTCAAGAAGGCGAATCTGCAGAGCATCAGCATATAGAGCTCTGCGGATAATTTCAAGAAGTTCAACAGTACATGTATCACTATTGGCGAGACGACAGCCTCGATGGGCGCAGCCGACATCCTGTCTTTATGGTACACGGATGGGGATTCTAGCGACGCGTAGCTGTCCGATAACGCTACAGTGACCGATCGTATTCTGTTCGATGGTCTCTAACTTAGGATGGAATCCGAGTATAGAAAAAAACTCTCTGTCGATCAAGTTTATCGCTCAGTCGGGATCAATCTGTGTCAGTAATACTCGGGCACAGTCGTTCCTACTCTTATACGGAGACTTCAGAGTCTAGGCTGAGAGGTTCTACCAGAAGAACCCACAACTTTGTTCGTACAAGGCGCTCAACCAATTGGTCTATGATCTTTGCAAAAAGAACGACATTATCTCGGTTGCTGACGCGTGGAAATGGGTAACTAGAGGCGCTGCGCCGACTAGCAACAAGTTCCACTCGCTTGTCAATAAAAACAGGTCAAAACAAGATGGGAGCGGCCGTGGTCGGGGCGTGGTTGATGGCGCGGTCGTAGTCGTGGTGCAACTCCACCTGTCGAACCATATCAGCGCACTACCCCAGCATAGAACGTTTCCAGGGGCGCGAGCAGTCAAATGGTTGGACAATTCTCTTCCGCCTATGGGGGTCAAGGTCGGGGAGAGGGTTGAGGAGAAGGTCGGGGCCGTTGCGACCGTGGTGGTCGCGGTAGATACCTTTTGTTTTCTCCCCACCCTCACACACCCGCACTCGCGCACCCGCTGCCCAGCAAGGAGCGTCGAGTTAGCGTGTCCTTCTCTCTTCCTCTACCGGCGCAAGTCGGTTTCGTCCAGGCCGTCCCCCGTTCAAGTGGACATCGATAGGTCGGTCCCCCGCAAAAGTGGGCCTCGGTGTGGTTGCTGGTAGGCTGGAAAATTAGTAGGGGGTTAGTAGGGCCAGGGTAGGGCTGGGTTCGTAGTAGGCTGACCCTACTACGAACCCAACCCTTGGTAAACCTAACCCTTACCCGACTGATTTCCCAGCCTTCGTTGGGCACTTTAATAAAGGCACTTAGGCTGGACTAACCTCCGTGGTTAGGAAGGCTGGCAGTAGCAAAACCCCTTCGAGGGATTACCGGCCCGAGTTTACGACGGCCAACTTAAACCAAAAAAACATGCCTTCTTAAGACATCGAGATGTAAGATATATCCGCTAGGGTCCCTATAACCCGGCATTTATTGCAGCTTAAGAAGGAAGAGAGCGAGCTTATTCTCGCTTAGGATCCCAAGCTATATCCTAAGGAGTTCCACCTAAAGAGCAAGAATTCCGTATACTCCTATATTATTAATATAGAGCCTATCTTCTCTCTTCGTGGTATAGACTTGCCTTCTTATAAACCTGAAATATAACAGCTCTTTAATATCTATAGAGACAACTATATTATATTCTATAGCTATAGCCTTGTTTTAAGACTTGGACTCCCTGATTTTGGAGCTTGTAGAACTAATTATAATTATATAAGAGTATAATGCTCTTACCCTTACTATCTACTAGCTCTATTAGTACTATATCTAGGGCTAGTAAAACCCAACTAATAGAGATAGTAAGGGTACCGATTTTAAAAACGCTATATAATTTAGGCCTCTAAGACTACCTTTTTATCTATAATATATAAGGCTAAGTTAGCGTTATTAATACTATACTAGATATATTAATAGTAAACACGCCTATAGTAGCGCTATTAATACAAATTTATATAGCGTTAAAAGTCGAGGATTAGAGAGTTACTATAATATAGCGGTCTAGCGTATATAGGAACAAGAACCCCTTTGTTACTCTATAGTATATATACTAGGGTATACTATTCCTCTACTACCACTACGCTGCCTGGGCAACCGTTAGTCTAGATATAGAGTACTAGTCGATTTATACCTATATATCTATCTAGGTCTCGTAGGAATGCTTGGATAAAATATATATAGGAATTACTTCCTTAGTCGGCGTCTTAATAGGTCATCCCGTATAGGTAGGTGTCGAAGTTGATAACTAGCTATACTCGCGAGTACCTATAGGATATATAGACGGCAACGTCGTGCTTTTCATACTCGTTGGATTAATAAATGGAAATTCTCTATTACCTTTATTTTTTAAGAATAAAGTCTTCAGTCCTATTACCAACTGCTGTCGCCAGCTGCGAGAATAATATGCGTCCAGGTTAGAAGGTATTATTGCTTCCCAGAACTGCAACGGACCTTCGAGTACGGTGTCGCTTTTCTGGATGCTTACGTGAGCACATTTCGTATCCGAAAATGAAGAAGATGAGGAGGCCTAGTCTGGGCTGTCTAGCGGAGACTCGGATTCGTCTTCGCACCTGATGCATATTCCACGACGCAAGCCAGAACTTGTTGAAAAAGAACCAAGGTTTACAAGAAGGGTCACCCGCGCAATGGCTCGGAACCAGACACAAGCGAAGATCGGTGATCAAACAGGGGATCTGAACAATCGTGACTGCCGACAGAATGTGAGAATGATGGTCCCATTTGAAATTTCGATCGCTTCTCGAATCTTACACGGCATTGCTGTGATGAAACTGCGCACATGTTCTCGGAAGGCGCCCTGGGGGTCCAAGAATGAAGATCTTGATATAGTTAATAAGCTACCCTTTAAAGGGGCCTATGTTAACAAAAAAGGGCTTTTAGCATTTCGATTAAATTCCTATGCCTTGCAGAAGGCATTGAGAAGCAGCCTCGCCACATGAACCCAATGCCCCATCTGTGGGCACCGTGAAGGTTGGCCTAGCGATCGTAACAGAAACCCAGTTGAGAGGATGTTCCAACGACATAATGTCACTCGTTTTCTAGAAAACCTCAGAAAGCTGGTTCGTAGGGACGCAACAACATTAGTTTGCCCTTTCCCCGGCTGTAGAAGCGTTAGGGCCATGACGACAATGAACCAGACTCAGATCTAGTCCTCTCACCTGTGTAGCCATGCGAGAGAATGGTTAGAGAATCAAGGCAAACCCTGACAATTGTGGTGTGCGTCGTGCGGTGGTGAAGTTAGCGTCGCGGGGCGCGGAGTGGCTGTCTATCGATTGGACGGGCCCGAGCGGCATGGCTGCGCTCACTCTGTGCGTCGTGCAAGATTGCCTCTTTTACCATTCGCTCTAACAGCTTTCGCAACACCCCGCAGCTGATCGTGCCTTCGGGGAAACGACCCCCGCATATGGCAGTGCCTCCGCCGGCACCGGCACTTCGGCACGGCCACACTTTTTCCCACGGCAAAGGCGCGCCTTCTGTTTCGGCCGAACTTCCCCAACCGCGGAACGAAGCCCTGAATAATGGCGCTAAGAGATGTGGAGCTCCCCATGAGCCCTTTCGAAACGTGCCTCCTACCCCGAGATCTTACCTACCACCTCAACCAACCAGCCTTGCCGTCGACAACACTAAGGGAGTGCTGCCCGATTTATTTCCCATCCCAGCATTGGACGGCTGGGTGCGTGGCACAATATGTCCGCTCACGAGAAAGAGATCGGATACGACAATGCCGAAAAAAAAGACACAGCCGAGGATGTCGAAGTGGACGATGATCGCTCTTCTTTGAGCTCAGGCTCGACCGGCAGGACGGGCTCTGCCTCCTCGGAGGAAGTGCAATCCATACACCAGACATTGAGTCGCAATGCAGGCCTGGAGGAAACTGACAAGTCGCTGACGCAAGTCACAACCAACATGACGACGGACCCGCGCTTCGAGGTTGATTTTGAAGACGGCGAGAGCCCCCAAGACTGGCCTCTGCTGAAGAAGTCGACGGTGATATTCTTCATGTCCTTCTCCACCCTGGTTGTCGTCATGTATTCTACGTCGTACACGTCCGGCATTCCTGGGATGATGAGGACCTTCCACGTTGACTCCAAAACCAACCTGGTGCTGGGCATGACCACATATCTTGCAGGTCTTGCTGTTGGGTCTCTCATCCTCGCGCCGCTGAGCGAAATGTACGGGCGAAGACCAGTCTACCTCATAGCCGTCTTCATGTTCACTGTATTGATCATCCCGTGCGCAATGGCCCAGAATCTCGCCACAATCCTCGCAGTGAGGTTCATGGGGGCCTTTGCCGGTGCTGCTATGATATCGAACGCTCCTGGCACTGTGTCCGACATCGTGAGCGACGACTACCGGGCGCTAGCATTTTCCATCTGGAGTCTTGGACCGATGAATGGTCCCGTTATCGGGCCGCTTGCAGCAGGCTTCGTTTTCGAGTACCTGGGGTGGAGATGGACGAATTGGGTGGTCATGATAGGCTCGGGCGTATCATGGTTCATGGTATACTGTATGTTATCCGCAAAAGGCAATTGCATGTGACTGAAGTGCTGCAGTAATCGGCGAGACATATGCACCTGCAATCCTACGCGCCAAATCCGCAAAAAAGCGAAAAGAAACCGGAGACGACCGCTGGTACTCCCGCTATGACGACAAGAAGCAGTTTTGGCCTATGCTCAAAGAGAATCTTTACCGACCGCTCGAAATGGGAGTGCGAGAGCCTATCTGGTATGTCTTCTCTGCAAATACTCAGGCGCCCAGGTAGGAGTCACGTTTTCCGCCACTCTGCGGAGAGACTTTATTTTAGGTGATAAAAAGACCGAACAAAGGCACGTGACTCCTGGACCAGGCGTTTTAGCTAGTACCCTCGCTTAGCACCCTCGCTAATGCATCGTCAGCATCTTTTGGAACGTTTACATCGCGCTAGTATACGGAGTCCTCTACCTCTGTTTTGTGTCGTACCCAATCGTTTTCAGCGAACTCCGCGGTTGGAGCCCTGGCTTCACGGGTTTGGGATATCTCGGTATCGGCCTGGGCGGCATAACAACCATTTGCGCAGAGCCGCTTCTCCGCCGTTTGATCAACTCGCACAAGCCTGACCCTGCGACGGGAAAGCCGCCGCCAGAGGCCATGGTAAGCGTCGTCTGCATTGCTGCCTTGTGCTGCCCTATCGGAGAAATGATCTTTGCGTGGACATGCACACCGGACGTTCACTGGATTGCGCCCATTCTCGCCGGCATACCCTTCGGTGCTGGTAACTGCGGTGTCTTCATCTATGCATCGAACTATCTTGTACACTCGTATGGAATCTATGCTGCATCTGCTCTTGCTGGTAACGCGGTGCTGCGAAGTGCCATGGGCGGCACATTACCTCTCGCTGGGCCAAAGATGTTAGTCTTTTGTTTATTCACTTTCCTGTAGTGAAAAACTAATGGTGCTCTAGGTACGCAACGCTTGGCCCACACTGGTCTGCAACTATGCTCTCGTTTATTGAATTCGCCTTAATCCCCATCCCCTTCGTCTTCTACCGCTATGGGCATAGGATCCGCGAAAAATCCGCCCTCATTCGTCAAATGCGCGAGGATAAGGAGAAGCTCGACAACAAGCTGAAACGAGCCGCGGAGAGAGAAGAGCGACTACGAGCAAGAGAGGTGACTACTTTCGGGGATAAAGAAACGCTAGAGGTCTAATGCATATGGGTACCTGCATGTTAGGGCGTTAGGTGGTAATTTTGACTTCACACAAGCACATATTTTACGATACACATTCTGTTTCGGCGTAGCGTTTTTAATGCGGACACAGAGATGCCTTCGTTATTAGTTTAGTTATATATGGCTTGCTTGGGCAAGGCTGGTAGCAGCGTGACTGTGTCGGCCTTGCTGTAATGATGCATTGAGTGTCTTCCTTTAGCCACATGTATTACTGGTACATTACAGGACAATTGTAAAACTTGCAACATGGTGCATCAATCGAGCCCTCCATCAGCCTGAGCTATCATAGTGTGTTCCCCTTCTACCAAGGCCTTGATCTCATTCAATTCAAGCAAGCATTTGAGCAACTCTTGAAGGCGGACGAACCGACTATTGAATGTGAGAAGTGGGTGACCGCAGATTTACTAGAAAGCAGACTTCACGACTTCATGCGCGCCTCTTTGGCGCGTCTCTCTCGCCACTCCAATGCATTTGGGCTGTTTACATGCGGAATCCGAAGTGACTAGTTGAAACGGAAACATGACGTCCGGCGCGTGATTTGCCGTTGGTGTCAGCCACTGGTAACCATGACCCAGCACGCCACTTGTGTTGGAAGTAGCGATCTAGCATGTGAAAGCGCTATATAGGCTACTGCGCTAGTGTGACGCTACCACTTCTAGCATCATAGCAATTCCATACTCTTGCACCTCACACTTTCAACTTACACCCATCTCACCCCACTGCCGATGCTTCGACCTCGGCGCCACCACAACCTTGCTACGATGTCTTGATAGGGGCTCGTGATTTGGCTCTGGTTTGACAGGGAACGTGGCACGAAACCTCGTCCAGGAAGAATGTCAGCCAGCGTCGAACCAAGCAAGATGAATACACCACAGTTAGTATATACCCACCAGCCCATAGGGTTGGACATCGTCATATAGATGGGCAGAGTGGATTCAGTAACAAGAGTTTGGGCAGATGAACAGAATCGTTAGCCTTACTCAGGGAGCTGTAGGCCTGGCGATGGTTCCGTGAGTGGGTGCTTCCAATTTGTACACAAGTCCTACTGTTTCACTTTTCCTTTAATTTCATCTTTGTTAGTTCGCTACCGCCTTCCCCACTGATTGCTGTTGTGTTTGTGCGATGCTTGGCGCAAGGCAAACGCCCCACTCCGCTCCCCTCAAACCCTCACACTCGCACCCGTACTCACATTCCTTACCCTTTGCACGACTTTCCTACTTACTCTGCGTGCTGACGCTTCCGCCCGCCACGCTTCTCCTCTTTCTCCTTCTCTTTCTATCCCACTTTTTGTATCGTACCAGAACGCAGGAGCGATGGCTAATTTGCCAGAGCTTCTGCTGCAGCAATACCATCATGTCGCTCTTCCGCGTGACGTTCCGGGTCAAGAGGATCACAATCTTTCTGCTATCGACTCAGTGCTTCTGAAACGCTTCATCGACGCGGTCAAGGCCATCACACCTTTCGTTCCATTTGAGTATCAAAAGTCGGTTGACACTGTTCACCTACTTCTTTCTACTTCAAGACTGTTGAATGTCGACGGAAAGGTCGACAAAACCCTTCTTGTAAAGGAGCTTGATGGCCTCAACTCAAACCATGCGCTTCTGCTTTATGTTACAGAACAGAACTCGGCTCTTCTTGTGTATCGGTAAGTCTTATCAGCTTAAATGCCTTATAAGTCCAAATAACTAATTGTTCAAAGTAATTCCGATGAGCAACTAATTTTCGAGGCTTTCGAAACTTCGGCTAGTTGCGAGCATGTGCTTGCTGCTGAGGGTGCGCTGCGTTGGGATTTCCCAGGACGTGCTGCTTGCATACCCTTCGAGGTGCACTCTAACAAATCCTTCCAAGAAAGTCTAGCAGCTTTCTTAGAGCAAGCTAGTATCGAATCCATTAAGCAGTTCGCGGCTGTCACGCACAAAGCAGCCGCACCTTTGCCCGAGATTCGCGATACCAGCGACCCTTCTTTAATCACGGGGCTTCTGATGACCATACTAGAATGTAATGGCTCTGAGTATTCACCAAAGTTACTTCGAAAGAGGGTTAGGGACACTGTCTCTTTTCATAAAGCCCGAAAACCATGGCGCCGGTCACCCTTCTATCTTGCTGTCCGTGTTGCCATCCAGCGACACTCATACGAGGTCTTAGGACCCGAGCGTGGAAGAATTTTCTATAAGTTGACAATGTGTATTTTCATTATGCGACTTCTGGATGAGTCTCTGGGAGCGCTCCCATCTGAAGGAACTTTCTTTCTTCTGCAAAAGCTTGGGCGTCGAGTGGCAAAGATTGTGGAAGAACACACGAAAGCCTCAGAATATACCAAGCCATTCTTCGACGCCTTGTTTAACCAGTTCGGCCCCCAGTTCAATAAATCTTTGAGTCAGACGAAAGGACGCCTTGAGGGAGCATGGGCTCGATTTAGAGCTAACACACGCCGTGTGATATTTCCCTTGCCACTCTTCGCAGATGAACGGTCAAAGAGACTCAGCCTTCCTCTTAGTGGAAACTTCCTCTGGCAGCTTTTCTCCCAGCGCTTTATGGAAAATGATAGCCTTCCAAGTCATTCGCCCTACGGGTTAGTTCAGGAATACGATACAAGTATCGTACACATAAAACCTCTCGTGGCAATAACGAACCGATTTATCAACTGCTTTACATTTATGGAACACGTTGTTAATCCAATCAAATTTGGAAACCTTAAGGCGAACGCAAATGCAGATTTACGTTGCCGAGAATTAGCCCAAACAATGCATTCCTATGTATCCAGGGTTGGAGACAATTTTCGTGGACACCCAGGACTCATGAGCTTGTATCTTCTTGACATGTTGGAGTTGTGGGTAGAGCTGGATAAGAACGCCATCTGCTGCGAGCCCTTGTTGGAACGCTACCATCCTGGATTTGAACCGGATATCCTCAACCCGTTGCAAATACTCTCATTGAATGACATGAAACGTGTACGAGCTGTCCATGAATACATATATCGTCGATGTCGTGCTTGGGATGGAGCACGATCGAAGTCTATTTTTGACGATCCTGCAGAAGATTCATTCGCTGTCGAGTTTTTCAACCGTTCACCTGAGCTTCAAAAGCTCAGAGAAGAAATCCAGACTAATGCTGAAAAAGAGCGTGACAAAAGAGAGCTCGAGTGGCGAGAATTGAGCGCAGAGCATGAGCATCTTTCGGAGCTGATTGCTGGGACCGCTTGCCAATACATCAAGATAACACTTGACGATGGTTCCGTCATACGAGAACATCAACGTGGATGTTTGAAGCACAAATATAAATGGGAAGCAAGGCAAATCAAAATCCAGGTATTCGAATGGCCACTACCTGGTTCTGAGCCTGAGGCCAAGGCAGCTGTGTTTGAACTAATGTGTCCAGATCACCTCAAGGCTTACCGCGATGCGACCTTTATGTTTTTATCAACATTTGCCTATCCGGAGGTTAAACAGGTTGAGCGCGCCTCCATCCTTATGGACCATTCGGGCGTGAAGAAGTACGTTTCTCAACGTGCAATGAGCGTCACACTGGCATCTGCAACGAAATCTCATATGGAATCTCATTATGCTGAGATCGGATTCCCTGTTTCTTGGAAGCAAGTTTGTCGTCCCTGTGGACTTAAGCTTAAATATTTTGATATTTCGAGCCGAACGTGGACTGTCCGACAATCGATCCCTTCTCTGCACGAGCATTGCCCTCTAGATTTACCGCCTGGATCCCCGTATCTATCACTCAAACTTTCTCTATCTCACTCAATGTCATCAAACCAAATTCTAGCGAATCAGACAAAATGCCCGAGTGACCTTAATGTTCACGAGTTTCTCGCTTGGCAGAATCTTTTCGTTGGATCACACTGTCGCTGGCTTTCACTTCTGAGAGAGCTAGGTTCAACTAATCTCAATTTCGCTTCCGAATCATCGTGGGCTGCTGTTAACCGATTAATCCTTCAAGTTGGGCCTTCAGCTGCTGGGGATACGTTACGTGACGCACATATAGTCTTCAATGACACTACATTCTGTACAAAACTTTTAGTACAAGTCGAACACCGTCTCCGAGCGATTTATCGAAACTGGCGTGAGCCAATTCAGATGGAGTTGCTGATATCTATACTCCTAAAAATGGCATCACTTTCGTCATCTGAGAACATTCAATCACGTGTGCTCACTCTTCTGCATGAAGCAAGGATGACTACTTGGAGATGGTGTACGACTTTACAATCAAACGAGAACTATGGCTCCAGAGAAGCAGCGGACTCTGCATGCTGGGCCGCGATTTTGTGTAAACGAACATTCCATGGTTGTCGAGATTTAGCTTCCATCCTCTTGACAGATCAGCTGCGCTACTTTGTCTATGCTTCGGTCACACTCCAGGAAAATTTAGTTGGCAAATTTGAGCTCCTTCCACCAAGCTTGCGCAACGCAATCCTTCGAGACTTGATGTTCTCACACAGAAACCTGAGGGTAATTCGTAAGGCTATATTGATGAACCCGAAAGCTTTTCTGGTCGCCATCAGCGACCTGTGGCCATTAAACCCAGAATATCTCTCTAGTTCACCACAGCTGCAGACTGTTTCTGAAGAACGATGGATCCAGTTGTGTGTAGAGGCTGACAAGCAGCATTTCATCCACTATCATGTATTGCGAGGCGACTTTCTTGTGGATGGAAAACAATGTGGAACACTACCCGCTGAGTACCGGCTTCCGCTCGTTGAGAGACTTTTCACCACTTATAACTTGCGAGTATACCCATCGTGGGTCCCTGGAATGTCTTTGGTTGTTAAATTCGCCCTGCCCCATCAGCATACTGTGCATATTGGATTTCGCAAAGGAAATCTTGTCATTCGAGCAACCAAACAGGGCATTAACTCTGTATTCGAATTGATTGACCCTTTATGTTTTCAACAAGGAAAGATATGCGATCTTCCCGCCCCCCTTGTAGAAAGCTGTTTCCACTGGCTCGATCTTGGGACGGGAGTTCTCGAGATACGGCAAGACGATATTTGGAGGTCCAAAGAAAGCAATTGGAAAATTGACCTGCGAACTAGGCTTGCGACCAGACGTGGATCCACACTCATCGATCCCAACAGCGAGCTGGCGAAACTTTTCACGAAAAACTTTTACTTTTTTGAACACCACAGGTTCATTACGGTATACCAGCCTGTGAATATGCATTTATCTGTCGAAATAAAGCGTCTGGAACTTAGCTTCTATGTCAACGCAAGGGGGCTGCTCCAATCTCGTCAGCTTGGTGCATTTATCGTTCCAACAGAGCAACAAGATATTGGGGTCTGGTCTGGCCTGAAAAGCAAAATCGTTCTTCGATCGGTTTTTAATCCCCAGCAACTGTTTGTGTTCCTACCGCTTGGCCCGCTCAACGTACGCCGAACAGGCGAACATGTGTCTGTTATTTTCAATAATTCTGGAGCGTATATAAAGTACAGCATCGACAACGTCCTCGGGCGAATTGACTGTGCAGCAGAGCCGCGGCTGTTATACACAAAAGCTTTGTGCCATGCGCTAACATCATACTTCCTACCGGACCAACTTACAGGACGAACAGGTCATGAAGAATCGCTCGCCTTACTGCAATCGAGTCTCTATAAGCCTTGGTCTCCAGTATCTAGAGACGTTATGGAGATTTTGATCGATATTGCCAGACTTACGCCGCGTCGATTGTACTACCCAGAAAATTTGAAGGCCATGGAGTCTATTGGATTCAATCCTGAACTTACAGTCACTATTCAATGTGATCAGTATCGAGGTGCCGTTCAAGCTATCTGCGAGCGAGCGGCAGAGCTGTCTCTATTTGACACAAACCCCAACAAAGTGGCGCCAGTGCACTGCCCACGCGGGAATATCCACTTAGAAAGACGAGCAATGTACCGAAGCGGGTTATACAGAATCAGCGATGATCAAACATATATTGCTCGGGATACTGTAGTGAGAAGCTTAGAACAAAGCAATACTGAGGCGATCACCAGACTGCTAGCTACTTGGCCGTCTCATATTCCCAACACGAGAGATCTCGCAGAACTTTTGCAAGGTTATGCTGTTATCGGAGGATTTGTTGACAAATTCTCCGGAGTTCAGCTATTCGATCGACTTACCGTTAATCTGGGTGAAAATCTTGGGCCTATCTTAACTGATGCCATCCAAAGCACCGAAAACGATCGTTACAAGTTAATGTTTCAATTCTCGCCCATGGCATTCTCGAGAACGGTAAACATTGAACTTTTACTAGTCCTCGTATCGTTTGCAGTCCTGCCAGAGTTGAAGAAAATTAAACCCCCGACGTGGACGTCATTTCTGCGATTCCAAACTAATGAATTACCAGTAGTGAAGAGCATAGCGGATATTATGAAGCCAGCGCGCCTTCCATACTCTGCAAATACCTACCTTCCTGGACAGTTGGCTCTAGAACGGATACGACATGATGAAGCATCAATGAAAGCATGCGTAGACCTAGCTACTTGTCTGTGTTCTCAATGGCCAAACCCGGATATTTGCTCCGATTTTGCTTCAATAGACGAGGAATTATTGGATACAAGCAAAGCAATTGAACTTGTTACTGACGAGTGGCTGCGTCTTGTTCAAAATTTTGATTTTTCAAAATATATTGGCCATGTGCAGACTGTATTGAATGCGTACCGCTCAGGAGAAGAAATCCACATTGAAGAGACAGCTCGATCGGATTTCCATGAAGCGAGGGCAATATACCCAATAACAATTCAAGAAGAAATCCCAGTAACCCTCCAAACCCTATTAAAAAAGTCATATGTCGCAGCCGTCCACAAAAGGGAGAAACAGAGTATCCCTGTGCTGAACGACGCACCCAGGACAAATAGCGACCATGAAATGATCAAGCAAATGGATCAGTTTGGACATCTGGAAAAATCCCACACAGACGGCAATTACATACAGGAGCTTCGGGGTATAGTTACAAGACTCTGCTATTCTTCCTCTACATTACAACAAGAATACGGACTCGAGCTAACTCAGAGTATTGATGCATTAGTCAAGCATAGTAACCATGCCCGCATCATGCCGCACCCAAATACTCCTATTCTTCAACAGGATATTGCCAGTGCACAGAGTTCTTGCCATGCGATGTTGAACAACATTACAAAGTCTCTGGAGCACAGTGACAGTCGTGCGATCTGGCTGAAGTATGCAGGCCTATGGCCTAAAGTGACCCGTTTTTCGCTGCTTACTGAGCTGCGTTCTACATCCCCAGCCCTATTTGGCGTTGGAATGAAAGAGGCGATATTGGACCTGGGACTAGCCATTACGACGCTTCAGCGCTTGCTTAGAATTCAAGACGCTTTGCGGAGGAATAAGCACCAAATCCTCCAAGATGAATTGGCAAACGCCGGCCACACAAACTGGTCGCCTATCGAGTCTCTCGATTGGTTATTGTTGGAGATTGATGGGAATTTGCTGCTCAGGCCGGAACAAGTGGAGGTAGCACGTGCGACTATTGCACCAAGCTCGGGAAGCAATGCTGTTTTACAGCTGCTGATGGGAGCAGGGAAGACGTCGTGTATATTGCGTAAGCTAATTAAACCCTATTTCTATCCATTGTTCACTAACTAACAGTGTCTAGCAATGGTTGCTGCTGTTCTAGCCAATCAAAAAAGCCTTATGCGCATAGTTGTTCCCCGGGCTCTGCTGCTCCAGTCTGCTCAAGTGCTTCAAACTAAGCTGTCTGCTCTTCTTGATCGGGAACTCATCCATATCCCTTTCTCACGGAAGACACCCACTGAAAAATCGCTGATGCAAACATATTCTCGATTACACATAGAACTGCGAAAAAAGCAAGGAATTATACTAGCTTTACCGGAGCACATTTTATCCTTTCAGCTCAGCGGAGTACAGGCTTTATGTGACAATCGTATTGAGGCCAGTACGGATATGTTGAAATTACAACGGTGGCTAAATAAGTACGCCCGTGACGTGCTGGACGAGTGCGATGCTTCCCTTGCTATTCGAACTCAACTGATCTATCCATCTGGATCACAAATGGCAGTCGATGGCCACCCACTACGCTGGAAAGTGATACAAGCCGTTCTTCGTCTAATTCAGATGCATCTCCCCGAGCTAAAATACAAATTTCCACAAAGCATTGAAGTTATTCATCGGTTGTCCGGAGGAGAATTTCCGTTGATATACTTTCTTCGAAGGGATGCTGAGGATTATATGATCCAGCGCTTGGTAGACGATATCTGCAAAGGACAACTTGTATTTTTGCCATGTGTGGAGATACCTGCAGCGAGCCAACAAGATATTCACACCTTCATATCGGCCCCTACCATGTCTCGCCAAGTGGTGAAGACTGTCACTGAAATATTTCGAGACAAGGAGCATCTCATGAAAGTTGTTTACCTGCTTCGAGGTCTTTTTGTTCACCGAATCCTACTCTCCACCTTGAAGAAACGCTGGAACGTGCAATACGGGCTGCATCCAAACCGAGATCCGATTGCCGTTCCCTATCATGCAAAAGGCACGCCATCGTCTTCCTCTGAGTGGGGCCATCCAGACGTCGCTCTTATACTCACCTGTCTGTCTTTCTACTATCAAGGCCTTGATATTATTCAATTCAAGCAAGCATTTGAGCAGCTGTTGAAGGCAGACGAACCGACTATCGAATATGAGAAGTGGGCGACCGTAGATTTACCGGAAAGTTGGCGTGACTATACGGCGATCAACCTTGAAGATCAAGCTCACCTGCGGGAACTTCATGGCCACATCCGGTTCAATGTCCATTTACTGGAATTCTATATGAATAACTTCGTATTCCCAAGGCATGCGAAGCAATTCGACATGAAGCTCCAAGCTTCCGGTTGGGATCTGGTAATATATCCTAATACTCCTCAGCAATGTAGGACCACGGGATTCTCTGGAACAAATGATACACGGCATCAACTGCCAATGACCATAAGCCAAAAAGACTTGCCTCAACTGGCGCACACTAACGCAGAAGTATTGTCATATTTGCTTCAAGACCGGAATCGGCAATACGCACGCATGTGTGATGGCTTGGGCCGACGACTGACTGAAGACGGCCTTTTGCAACAACTACAGTGCAGAGGGATTAGGATCCTCATTGATGCCGGGGCGCAAGTGCTTGAATACACCAACCACAGCCTTGCTAAGGCTTGGCTGAAGATTGATCACCAAGCATTGGGTGCTGTTTTTTTCGATGAACATAATAGGGCGTATGTTTTATTTCGCAAGGGAGCGACCATGCCCCTAGTAGCAACACCATTCGCTGAAAACCTCGAAAATTGCTTAGTCTATCTTGATGAGTCGCATTGCCGGGGTACGGACCTAAAACTACCTCCAGATGCTAGAGCGGCCTTGACACTGGGGCCTCATATCACCAAAGATGCACTTGTCCAGGCAGCCATGAGATTGCGCTTACTTGGCCGTTCCCAAGCAGTAACGTTCTTCTCTCCTCCAGAAGTCCATCAAAGCATTCTGGATTCGCGAGATGGATCTGAGAAGCGAGATATTGACTCTGCAGATGTCATCTTCTGGCTACTGAAGCAATCGTGCTCAAGCATCGAACAGCTGGAGCCGCTGTACATAACCCAGGGCACTACGTATCTTAAACACCTTCAGGCTTCGATTGATAACCAAGATTACATTCGACAACCGTATCAACGTTCCCGGTACCTTTCGGTTATGCAAACAAAAGAATCTCAGACATTGAAACGGCTCTATGAACCAAAGTCGCTCAAAAAATTTGAGGAAATTGACACTCGACGCTTCAAAGGGCAGCTAAAGAAATTTGCAACTGACCTTGATATGAGGAAGAAGAACTTCCACGATCGCGGGATTGCTGTTCACGCGACGTCTCTGGAAGAGGTTGAGCAGGAACGTGAAGTGGAGTTTGAGGTTGAATCAGTGAGGGAAAATCAAGCTCCAGTGCACTTCAGTGCTCTCCGGTTTACTGGCCTCCATGCAGATCTCCTTTTCTTTGTCAAATCAGGACAATTGATAGCTGAAAGCAGTGCGTATCAGCCTATGATCGCAGCTCTGCTGAAAACTGCATTGGGTTCGAAACACGTCTTATCGTTCAGCGTTACGCCTCGGCTTTACGTATCAACCCAATGTAGCCGCACCGTACAGGTATATGAGCCAAATGACAACTTCATACGCCCTTGTCACTGGATACTGTGGAACCGAAAGTCGGAGAAAGCAATGATTGTAAGTCCAGAGGAAGCTAATGAACTGCTGCCTTTGCTACGCAACCATAGTCAACCCCGAAACAGCCAAGGCGGAGCTACCCACCTGATTGTATATTCTGCGCCAGTGACGCGTCGAATGCTGCATTTCAACAACCTGGATTACCATTCAACCCCGCCACTACCGCCAACGTTTAAGGCTCCTGTCTGGCTCAAAATCGAGCTTGGGATATTTTCTGGCCGACTTTACTTTTCCTGGGACGAGTACGATAAGCTATGCGCATATGTTGGGGTGAAGGATAGTTCGGACATGCAGCACGAAGCCTTCGCAAAGAGACCTCTGACGTTCCGTAAGTACCCCGTTATAACTAACACCATGTCCACTTGCTGACTAGGTCACAGTACACGAATGGCTTGCGGTCCTGCGTAAAGGACAAGACTTTGAGCAAACGCCAATGGGATATGTCACCACGGGGAAAGCACTTGTCGCCGACCATCCCTTCTTCCAGCAGAGTAACGCCGAAGAACCTAGCAAGGAACCAATAGCCGATATGACAGTTCCTGCCGCTTTGGAAGAAGAAGAGTCGGAGGAGTCGGAGGACGAGCTAGAGGATAGAATCGATGAGGAGCCTGCTCATGACCAGGGCATTATGGATGATTTTATCACGAATGAAAATGTCGTTGAAGACGGTGAAAACACCTTCTTTGATGCAGAAGAGTATGTCGAGGCAAATGGAGCAATGGATGGTCATGAAGAGAAGTAGTTTTCAAGGACATGCTGGGGGCCGATGGTGGACAGTTGCTAGCATGCTAAGAAAATATTATGGGGTTCTCGTTAGTAGATGAGAACAATACTATTGTCCCTGTTGCGTCGTTACTCACGGTGATGATGATGCGGCCAGAAGTTTGTGACATTGCTGTCCGTACAAATCCTGCAAGGTTTTATAGCATTCTGCCTTCTGGATTATTTCTGCCTTTTCTTGCTTCCGCGACCCCCATTTGACACTCACGGAATATTAAGGACGTGGCGGGGTGCTAGGCTTCCGTGGCTGTGACTACTGTTTCAAGGAACTCCGCACGGCCTGAATAGATCCTGCAAGGCCAACCCAAACGTCTGGCGCCTACATCACAGAACGACTTTTCCAAACACGGACCCTCGCGTGCATGGCCAAAATCGACGCTGCCACTAGATATAGCACATGTTATTTAACCGCGGCAGGACCTGCTCCGCCTCCGGACCCCACCCGACCTACAGGATCGAGAGAATCGCCCTCGGAGGGCGTAATACATCCTCCAATGTCCCTGTCCGGATGCACACACTTAAACCAGCGCGCCTGCCTGGTAAGCGCCCACCCAGTCGCAGTCTCTTCTCCAGACCGCGAGGAATCAACACTCCATGCATCTCCCAAAGATCCGCTTCACCCCACTCCTCTGCGCCATACTGGTAGTCTCCCTCGCCCAGCTCGGAGTCTCTGTCTCGACCATCGTCCTCGAAAACAAGCTGCAAGGTGCCTTCAGAAATGAGCAGTTCCAGTACCCAAACTCTTCGCTCCGGGAGTTCCTTTTCGTCCCGCTGAGCCCTTCGAACACGGCCATGGGGCCAACGATTGCGAAATTCGTGGTTTCGGCATGCAGCATGCTGAGCGCGGCGCTGGCGGTGGCGTGGGCGGTGTGGCATGCGGCCCGGCCCGACAGCGTGAATGTGAGTGCTGGAACTGGATTGGAATACGGGAAGCACGCGCCTGGATGCTAACAGCTGCGGTGTAGACCAGGATACTTGCTGGCTCGACGTGCACGGCGGCCGTCGCGAATGCCGTCGCAGCAATAGGACTTCTGGTGTACATCTTCGTTCGCGAGTCGAAGAATGCTTTGCCGTCTGCGTTTCGAGAGTGGGCGGCTGCAGAGTTCACGCAAGAGTTCTACGTGTGCGTAGCGATTCCGTCTCTTTTTGCGCATCCCACGGCTATATATGGATTTTCTGCTTGCAAGACTGCTGTAAGTACTTTTACTGATCTTTGATAAATGGATCATGCTGATGCAAAGCAGCATGCTGCACTGTACTTTGTGATCGCCATCTGCTGCACTGCGGTCATCCTAGCGGGCCTGAGTGTGATTCAAGTGATAAAAGATAAGGCGTCCAAGGGCCGAAGAGTGAACGCCGAGCGTGGAGGACATGAAACGAGGCCGGCGGTGCATACCAACGGCGTGCCGCAGCAGCAAATGCATCTATTAGTTGTACCTCACCCTGCTGCAACTAGCAACCCACAAAAGATGGAGCCTCCGCCGTCAAATATACCCCTGCCAGCATCTATTCACGGATATTATGGAAAATGCTGAGGATAGAGAATTACGAGATACGTGTTACGAATTTAGAAATGTCATTTTTATCATTCCCGGCAGAAGCATTATCCATTTCATGATTGCATTAAGGTATCTTAAGAGAGACAGCTAGTCATAAGTAAAGTGAATCCATGAGCGTATGTTTGATGGTTTGATGGTTGTAGATTTGTTAATGTTCCACATGACCCCTCTTTCACTACGGTGGTCTTGACTAGCTTGACTTTATTTTGCCGCAGGCTGTGTCAAGGTTTGACCACCGTCAGGAAACAGAATTTGCTCGTTGTAAAATACGCCTCCCGGGCCCGCGAGAAACAAAACGGTTGCAGCCATGTCACTGTCCTTTCCAGGGCGTCCTAATAGATAGCGTCAGTTAAACCCGCTCTCGATATAGAACAAATTTGCTTACCAGCGGGGTTTGACATTTCCATGTCAAGCTTGGACTTGTTGTCCTCTCCCGAGTCTCCAGCAGTCATCTCAGATGGGAAAATTCCCGGCGCGATGCAGTTTACCCTGACCTTTGTTCCTGCAAATACAGTCGCCAACATTCTGGTGAGATGAGTTGCCCCGGCCTTGGAAGTGGCATAAGCAAACTGTCCAGCAGAATTACCTTTCATGAATCCGCTGATCGATGTGACGTTAATAATGCTTGATGCATATCCAGGGGTAGCTTTTCCGCCCTTGGCGAGCAAGGGCAAGAAAGTCATGGACACATAGTATAGGGAAGTGATATTAGTCTTGAACGTATCGGCCCAGGCATCAGGCGGTGACTTCAGGAAGTGCTTGGAAATGGCTTCGGCATCGCTCATGTCTGGCTGGCCAGCAGCAGAATATCTATGAAGTTAGCATCGCGCTATCGATATTTGTTTCTTTTTTTTCTTTTCAAAAATTTTCTGTACACGCAACGTGGGCTTGCGTCCTAAATACAAGCAAAAGAATCTCAAGATCGACAGCATTTCTTCTGTTACAAAAGCCCCAAGAACGGCAAAAAAAAAATCTCCAAAGGAGCGGGACGTAATCGATGTACTTACTTGGTAGAATCATCCCGAGCAATTCCCGCGTTGTTAACAAGCAGCTGGATTCCATTGGGCTCCCTCCCAGAGATTTCGTCGTAAAGACGCTTCACATCGTCTTTGTCGCTGACGTCGCATTGAAGTGAAATGATCTTTCCATCCGCGCCGTACAGCTCTTCTGTTTTCTTCAGCACTTCCTCTCGCCTTGATGTTATGTAAACTTTGGCGCCGTTCGCAACAAGGGCCTGTGTAATCATCAGACCGATGCCAGTCCCGCCACCAGTCACAATAGCAGTAACGTGAGACACGTCAAAAAGCTTGGAGCCCTTGAGCTGCTCGTTGTCTGCCTTGCCGCTCATTTTTCTGATTTGGAGGTAGGAAGCTTTGGGTGCTTGCAAAAGAGACGGAAGATTGTGTAGATTACGTGAGAAGAGGCGTATCATAACGGGTTTTTATGAAAAAGGAGCACCTCCCCAAAGCCTTATAACCTCATACGCACGAAGTCATGACGTAGGGAAATTTATGGAACTGTATGACGTCCAAGAAAAATAGACAGATGCATACATTCTAATACATGTAAGTACTTAAAGGCACTGATGAATTGTTAGACAGAAGAGAGCGCTGCTGGCCAATGCCCGAAGTGGGTTGAATCTGACCCCAATGCCAAGACTGAGCTACATAGGTCACATGAGATCACGTGACAATATCTCAACTCAAGCTCGGTTGAGTCTGAAGAGGAAGGCACAGCCGCCAAGACCTTAATGCCCGAAGAATATCCAATAGATCTCCCAACCTCCTGATCCTCTGGCAGCTTTGAATGTTGGCTGCCTCCACTATTCGCAGCCCGTATGTTTTGCACTTGTGTTGTATACTCATCATGCCGCTAACTCGTTTGTCAGCTATGCAACGCTCGCTTACAAACCCCGGAACAGTGCGATGACGCCACTCCGCGGCGAGGGGGTCCCATCTACACTCTACAATAGATTTCTAATCGTGCTGGTATATATGTGACGCGAATGTGTCTTCACTTAGAACATATTGACATCAGCCAGCATTAACAAAAGCCTCTGCTTCAGACCCAGCTTCCTTCCACGACCGCATACTCAACTATTCCTACACAATGGCGACCGCTGCAATCCGCCCTACACCTGCTCACCAGCTATCCGACGCGACGGTCTCAGTGACAAAGTCCGACGATACAAACTTCCAAGGCCTTCCCATTCCTCGTGGCCCTGTCACTGCTACCCTCTCCTTTTTCCAACCTCCGATTGATGGCTCCAAGCCCTATAACTACGTAGAGAAGCAAGAGGGAGATAAGCCACAGCGCAACTTCGGTGAAGACTTCCAAAACGTTGTGATCGATGATCTTCGTGGGAAAGAACACCAGTTCACGCTTGACAACAATGCGTTCGGCACAATCCAGGGCGTGAGGAGCGAGGAGTATGACTTCACGGATGAGGAGCGTATAAAAAGTGTATACTACCCCGAGACGGAGAAGCTTCTCTTGGAAACTGTGCCAGGCGCATATAAGGTCCTTCTCTTTGACCACACTATCAGAAGGTCCACTCCAGATGCGAACCGTGCACCTGTCACGCGGGTCCACATAGATCAGACGCCGTCCTCAGCCGCCCAGAGAGTTCGATTGCATCTCCCCGAGGAAGCGGAGAAGCTGCTTAAGGGCCGCTATCGCATCATCAACGTATGGAGACCTCTGAACAAGGGCCCTGTAATGGCGCACCCGCTCGCTGTTGCCGATAGCGCAACAGTCGACGATAAGGACTTGGTGCCTGTGGAGCACCGCTATCCAACAAGGACCGGTGAGACCGCAGGAGTCAGGCATAACGAAAACCAGAAATGGTACTACTGGTCAGGTATGCAGAACGAGGATCGATTACTCTTGAAATGCTTCGATAGCGATGAAACCTACGGCCAGTGGGGACGTGTTCCTCATACAGCATTTGTCGATCCACGAACCCCTGAGGGTGCCGTTGGACGGGAAAGTATTGAAGTCAGAGCTCTGGTCTTCGGCTAATCAAGGGACGGGTGAGCGTGATGCGATTGAAAATGTATGATATCCGGCATCGTTCGTAGATTTAATGTTATTAACTACCTTTCTCGTATTTTCTCTTCGATTTATGTATGGTCCCGCCCCTTAGAGGTTTTTTTTATCGTTCTTTTGGGTTTCGTGATAGGAGAGGCGCTGTTGTGTGTTCCGTCTGCATTTATATATAGCTTAGGCCTCGAGTGCATTTTAGTATGTTAAATTATTCTATTTGTCTTTAAATAATATGCCTAAGTACGATTGAATTAAGTATTCAGCATCCGTATTTTCGGAGGTCTCTTGTTTAATATACTACAAAACGAAAGAAAAAATTTGAAGCGAACTATGCCCTGGTAGTTTTCGTACACCTTGAGCCCTTCAACACTCAGAGAATGTAACATCTGAGCTATCGTCACTCTCAGCATGCAGAACCGCACAACAGCCAGCTACCCAGGATAAGATGCAAAAGCAGAGCTCCCATCGCCAGCTTATATAGTCGGTTAAAACGCCACCCAAAAGTATTCCACTTGCGGTCCCCGTCGCCCATCCCAACTGAGCTACGTAAGTATGCACGGTTCGAGAGCCCGCTATGACTACAAGTGCTAGAGCCTGGATTCCGCCTCTCCCAACAGCTTGTATCAGAGAACCAAGCAAAATCCAAGTAAGGCTGTGAGAAGTACAGTAAGCGATTGTGCCGAATGTCGAAAGCGCCAGAGTATACAGTAGGAGATTGAGTCGACTAGCAAACTTTGTGGAGGAGACTACGAGGGGCTGGACAGAGATACAAGTGATGAGGTAAGCTGTTCTCCACATAGCTGTGTGTGTCATGGGTGACTATAAAAGTCAGTTATCGTTCGGTATTAGCCATTTCAATTGACAGAGTTGAGCTTACTGGATATAATGGGAAAAGTACGCCAGCGTTAAGAGCTATGGTCATGGAGACTACGTATAAACTTAGAATGACAGCCCATCCTTCACGAAACTTCTGGTGCATTTCATCCTTTAGATTTGTCTTTTCAGGGTGTGTCGCGATGCCATTGCTGTTCTGCGCTTTTTCGAACGGACGAAGTGATGTGCATGCAATATATGGACCAGGACTGATGCGCGACTTTCTTATCGTCGCAATATAGGAATGGAAAGCCATGTGAGGTGCTGGTCCTGCAATGAGGGTGACTGATATATCTGTGAAGCTCAGCTGAGCGGGCGGGGCAGAACTTATATAACCAAGCAGACCAATTACCGGATGGTGGCGCTACCTTGCACCAGCATAATTATGTATGCTGATGTGATGATCTTCACTCCTGACTGAACTTATTAAATGTGCTTATTCTTGACCCGCACTCCTAGGTATGTAGGTAAGGGTGAATTAGTCTCTGGTGTTCGCAAACGTGATCATATTGACTAGTTGGCATAAATCGTAACTTTCACTATACCTTCCCTTTTAGGATAGCTTCCCTTGGCATCCCATCCTCTGGGTGCTCTCATAAGGTAACTCTCTCGAGGCTCTACACCCTTAGCAGATCGTCGATTAGTACACCCTTTTCTCTTGCTTAGTTGTCATTGTTATGGAATACAAGAAGTAAACAGTAAGAGACAGTTAAATTAGACTTATTGATTGTGATTCATGATCCGCTACGCACCGAAACGCATCCCGAACTGTAGCTCATACAATTGAAATAAACTTCCTTCTGATTAAACCCGCTTTATAAAATCTAACCCAATCTCGGTATTCGCCTTGATATATAACTACGGTGCCTGTGTTTCACCGAGGAACCGGAGTGGTCTTGGTCGGCCAAAGTGATCGCACGGGCAAAATTTCCAAAGTCCTTTATGCTTTCTTGAGAACCAATAAGCTGAGAGATATGGGAGAAAGAAGGGGACGGGCGGGAAGTTCTCGCTCCCTTTCGCGGTCCTATCCACACAACCAAATGCCAAGGGGATTACCTTGTTCTATGGAGCGTTAGTTGTTGGCGAAGAAACGCGCTTCCGTCGTGACTTACCGGATCTGCCGTCTTTATGGCTGCTTCGGCGACTTTGGCAAACACAGCCTTCACTTTCTTGCCATCGTACTTTTCCAACCCCATTATCGTCTTAATTTCATCGTGAAGGTGCTGGTTAAGGACCGGGCAAAAACTGTCCAAAGTCGCCGTCACTTTCCTTCCATCGTATGTCGCTTTGCCGTCCTGTACTTCTTTCACGTAGTCAAGAAGTGCCTGAAATCCTCCTTCAAAGGCGTGGTGCTGCTCAATATTTTCGCTCATCAAGTCAGTTGTCGCTCCGCCTTCCTTGGCTATTTTATTCCACTCCGGGAAGGCAAGCGTTTCCTCTTGGTGGTGATGATGATGCACAGTATCTCCCCAAAACTCTATAAATTGAACAAAATCTTTGATGTCGGCTGAATCGTGCACGTGCTCACATTGGAGGTAAATTGCGTTCATGCCTCTCAAAATCAGATTGTGGACGTTGGCCATCTCTATCGCAACGTCGAGGATATATTTGTTCTCAGTGGTAACTGCACCAGGCTGTCCTGGAATGTCGAGAAGCCTGTAAGGCTGGTCCGCCCATGGTCTGGCCATTTTGAAAAGAAAAAAAAAGATGTGTATAAAAATGTCGTAATGGAGAGATCCTGAGAACACAAAAACACAATAACGGGACCCCAGGTCTTTATGTTATATGTAGTCTGTCTTTGCCCCGGCGCTTCGACATAGCCTCCATCCTTCATCCACAAAGTCTTGGACTCTGCATAAATTAGGGAGAATAGGTCAAGTGCTGACTACTATGCTGACGGGTGTTAAGATTGGAAAGAGTTGCAACACAACTTGGGGCCGCGGCTGAGGGGGCGTCTGTTGGCCGTGCTAATTCCACTGAGGCTGGCATCTCCAACTGTCCAATGGCACCAGCTGTTGGCGTCTTATCGCCTTATGCGCGCACGGTAAAGTACAAGTGGCAAAAGCTTGATGAGACCAGCAGGATACTAGGTTCCCGCATTTGGTTAGGGGGCGGGTCGCTTTGGGGGCTTACGATCCTCACGTTTAGATCGTTCGTGCGCTCCCCACTATGATTCGCGCTCCCTAGCACAAGGTCGAAGTTGGTGCTTCGAAACAATACCTGTATCTCAACCATCAATGATGCCCCGGCTCAACAGCGGAGATCCAATAATGTAAAGAGAACAAAAGACCGCAAGAGGGGCGCACAAGACGTTCAGGAGGGAGTCATGTGATAACGCATTGTCCACTAGAACGAAACGGTTGGTAGCGTCCCAAGCACCTGCTGATCACCCATCCACAAAGCTGATTTTATTTCCCTGCTCCATTCTCCCACGAACCAAAGGCCATCACATCTTGCTGTTACTCATCACATTCACAGCTGGGAGTTTAGTCTCATGGACGCTCTTGAGCTCAAGCCATGTAGTACAAACAACACATGGGGTGTGGCGCATGATAGGTTTATCTTTGCTCCCTTCTCCTCTTTCTCTGCATCTCTTATTAACCGCAATGTGACGTGCGAGTCTTTTAGCCGACCATCTTCATTCTCATCATGATGTACAGAACGCTTCTCTTCGCAGCGCATGCCTTTGCAGTGTCTTTGTCTGCTCACGACTGGATACCAGCCGAAACAAACACTTCCTGTGATGCGGATTCAGACAAATACATCTCGCTGACTGTGGGTCCGGAGCAAGGTGATGTGATTGCGCAACATGCGTGCGCCGGGATTCTTCCTTTATGCGCATTCCCTCCCGATGATACGTATTGCATCGACACCATTGACTTCAAAATTGAGGGCCGGAAGGAGAAGACTTTAAATGCACTGGTAGAGTCGAAAGCGAACCATAACAAGCTGAGCAACTGGGCTGTTAATTGTGAGGCTGGATTACACGTCCCACTTCGCGAAAGTTAGCTAACCTTGCCTTGCGCACAGTTGCGATCACCCCCACCAAACAACCCCTCGAATCGCCTGGGGTGTTCATGACGAAGGCAGACTGCTCTGGTTACTTCACTCGTCTCTTGAAGATGACAAACCCTGATGGGTGCTACTTAGAAGGTTTAGGTCCCAGCTCAGGCAACTTGTCGATCGGCGGTACATCCTCACTGAATGGCACTGTGTTTGGCATCTCCTTTGTAAAGCGAGTTTAACCTTTGTTGCATATCAGCTCATACCTTCTTCTGGACAACCGATGGCGAATTCTATGCTGCAACAGCCTCAAATGCCGGTCAATAGGCTGTAAAGTGGCTTACTTCACTCCGATTGAAAGGTCAACGCTTTCGTTGCGGATTTCATTCTGTGAGAAAGCTCACTATGTATGATGTTTGCGTAATTTTGTTTACTCAACAACCAATGATCCGTTATTTCGCATTGCATGAGCGTGCGTTGGACTCATGCGGTAACTAGGCCCTTTGTGATTACTTATCGCAATCTTTACCGAGGACTACGAGACCCCCGAGCGAGTTTCTTGGATGAGTGATCTCCGGAAGCCATCTCCAATCACTTTAATGTAGGGCGCATTCTGTCAAGCTTCTTCAGCGACATTTAATGACCGCAGTCGCACATGATGCGACATCGCATTGTTCCTTTCCGTACACAGTCAGGCCTACGAAGATATCATAATACCAGTATCTTTGGATAATCATGATGAATCCACGTATTTCTGATGAGTCTCTTTCCTCTTTAGCCTACGAAAAGCATGACGAGCATACTTTATCACATCCGGAAGCGTCTCACACAAAACTTGGCGATGCCAATCCTCCCAGCAATCTTCCAGAGCTAGAAAAGGCAGTACCGGCAAATTCGATCTCTCCTAAGCCAACCTTAGACTGGGATAGTCAGGATGACCCAGACAACCCACAAAATTGGAGCAGGAGTGAGTGCTCTTAGGTCAATGCACCCAATACGATGTGGCTGCAACTGACCACTCTGTAGTTTCCCGAGCATACCATGCCACCATACCAGGATTATTCGGGTTTGCAGTGTACGTACTTCCGATTGCTACGGATTCCTGATGCTGATACAATCTAGCACGTTTGGCACGTCCGTGTATACGCCTGCCCTTTCCTCGGCCACAACTCATTTCCATATCTCTCGGACGGTAGCATTGCTAGGCCTTACCTTGTATACACTGGGACTTGCCTTTGGTCCCATCATGTCAGCGCCATTATCCGAAAAATATGGTCGCAAAGTTGTTTATCTCGCATCTTCGCCCATATTCATGCTCTTTACACTCGGTGCAGGTTTCTCGAAAAGCTCCTTTGCAAGTTTCTTGGTGTGCCGGCTTTTCGCAGGCTTAACAGGTAGCCCGGCATTGGCAGTTGGTGAGCTTTGCCATACCCGAAGCCGGAGCTTAGGCTGATCGAGCGCAGGGGCGGGTTCTAACGCTGACCTCTTTCCACCTGCTAAGAGAGCGAAAGCTACTACTATCTTCCTTATGGCGCCGTTTGCCGGTCCCTCACTCGGGTGAGCCCTCGGTTGATCACGTCACAAAGAACTGAGCACGGCTGACAAGATCTGCCAGACCTATCGTAGGAGGATTCGCTGCGCAATACAAGAACTATCGTTGGACACAATGGTGTATTCTGTTCGTCGCATTGGTTGTCTTTATCCTCGCTATTCCCACCAAAGAGACTTTCAAGCCTATCATTTTAAAGAAACGGGCATTGAAACGTGGCATCACCCCTCCGAATGCTACAGATGGCGCCGTAGTCAAGAAAACGCTCTTACTGAATGTGTTCCGACCGCTTCACATGTTGGTCTCTGAGCCTGTCGTATTCTTCTTCTCGGTCTACACGGCGTTCGTCTTTGCCATTCTCTTCATGTTCTTTGCCGCTATACCATATATTTTCTCGCGTCGACCTTACGAGTTCACAGTATCCCAGAATGGCCTCGTCTTTATCGCCATCGGTCTGGGTGTCCTCCTTGCTGGAGCCACGGGACTACTCATTGACCAATTCGTATACCAAGCGCAGAACCGGAAGGCAATAGCGGCCGGTAATGCACACGCACAACCGGAACACCGCCTTTACAACGCCATGCTCGGAAGCTTGGGGATTCCGATTGGCTTGTTCTGGTTTGGCTGGACAGCTAATGCCGGAGTCCATTGGGCAGTTCCCATTGTTGGTTCTGTGCCATTCGCATGGGGCAATCTATGTTTGTTTGTAAGTCATGACTGCGTATTTCCGCATTCGATTTGTACACGGTGCTAATAGAACGCACAGACTTCGACGGCGCTGTACATGGTGGACGTTTATGGACCACAGAACGGTGCGTCAGCAATGGCTGCTAACGGCATCTTTCGGTATACGTTGGGCGCACTTTTCCCTCTCTTCACTGTTCAAAGTAAGTGGATCAGTTGTGTTCGGATAGATAAGTGTTAACTTGACCTACAGTGTATGAAAAGCTAGGAATCGGCTGGGCTACAAGCCTGTTGGGATTTCTATCATTGCTTATGTTACCCATTCCCTGGGTATTTTTCAAACTTGGCCCAGATATCAGAAAGCGAAGTCGCTATCCAGCATTGATCTGATCTGTTTTATTTAATGTGGATTGGGGAGCTGGATATTTTTTAATCTACAAGCCTCAAGTCTTTTCTTCTTTACGACCGGAAGAGTTCAGGAACTTATTCATTGATATAGACGTTTTAGACCATGGCTATCACAAAAGTTCGCGAGCATGCCACGAAGCTAACAAACAAACTTTATTCCGTTTCCACATCCACATTGCACGTCACCTACTCCAAACTCATCCTTGAACCCTCCGATATATACATCCTGCTTGTTATTCCTTTGCTTTTCCTCTCATCCCCTTTCTAACCCAGTATCTCACGACAACCGCGCCCACAATGCCGCTCCGGGCCTACACTGCCCACGCTACATCAGACCATTCCCGGGACCCCTACCGCCCGGCCCGCATCTACACCAGCGAAACCCCGTTCCAGCCGCGCACCTGGGAGCCACGTGATCAGGAGACCCTCTCCAACTGCAGCTCCGACCTCCCCTATGAAGCAGGACGCATTTCGAGCTCATCCGACGACTCGCCTCCGCCCACCAGACCGCCCCGAGGCACCGCCACGCACCCGCCCCTTCCTACCCCTTCAAGGCAAGCCCAAGGCATGATGATGTTGAGGCACCAGCCCCTCTCGCCGCCTGTTTACACGACATATCTGTCGACTCGGGACGCGCGTGCTAATCGCGCGTACATGGGGTATTACTATCCAGGCATGGTGCACCCTTGGCAGGCGGCGTCTGTGCAGGCTTTTGGTGGATACCGCGCCGATGGGATGTGTGTGGTGGGTGCTTATGTATCCGGCTATGGGAGACGGGATCAGGGGGTGCATGTTGGGAATGGAGGCGATTCGATGACTTACGATGACTGGTATCAATGGCAAAATAATATGGGACAAAGGCAGGAAAGGAGGAGAAGGGGGATAAGGCAAAGCGGTGTGAGGAGGCAGTTTGATAGGCCATGCGACGACGCGACATGTAGCTACTCGCAACGATATCACCGCCGGGGTAATTAAGAGACTAGATGAATATCACGGCGTTGGAAAGCGTAGGATGTATATTTGTTGTGACTAAATGTCTGTATACTCATAGATTACATATCGCCTGCTAAATGTGTTCAATTTCTTCAAAAGTCATGTCATCTTGAAAATTAGTTCGTACATGCCTCATCCTCACCCGAAGACCTCACCCAAAAACCTTCACCATCTTTCCTCTCCACTTCGAACCAAACCGCTCCATAGCCCACACAACCATCAGCCCTGTAGACAAGCTCCAAAGCCCTAATATCAGCATGAACCAGCCATTTCCAATAGCATGAATGATAGGCTCGGCGACGAGTGCTCCGGTAAAACTGCAAATATTCCTGACAAAGTTATTGATAGCAATGCCAGAAGAGGCACGCTTCGGCATGAACTCTGTCAACATGGTAGAGGTCAAGGAAAAGATGAGCATGGAACCAATGCCGAAGAAGAAATTAGCAATCATGGGGACTATCCATATCACGCCCTTCTGCACGGTCCAGCCATACCAGATGAGTGCACCAGGCCACAGTACAGCGGCAATCCATGCATTCTCTTTCATGCGGTCTTCAGGCCGCAACATTAGTTTTCCGGCCTCGTCGTATCGCCCGGCTTTTCTGGCCTCGCGATGCATAATATTGTCGATCCAGCGGCCACCAAATATACTCGCGAGGATATAACCGACAGACCCCGGTATGTAGAGGAGACCGATGATTATAGTTTTAAAATTATATGGGGACACAGAAAATGAAGCTTGGATGCTAATATTGAGACAATAAAGCGATCCAAAGGCGATGGAGGCGTAATATATAGTGAGTGCGACAGGGGGGTAACGCAGCCAGGTCAGAACAGCAAGAGGGTCGAGAAATATGCGACGAAGAGTCCTCAAGGTAGACTTCGTCTTGAGTTGGACGGACTGGCGTGTTACGACGCGAGTGAGTCCAGGTCTCTCGGTAGATTTCTCTGTTGGCGGAATAACGTTCTCCTTCTTTGGTGGAAGCGTTTCCGGTAGAGCGAAGATAATCATGATTAGTGTAAGGCCTCCGTAGATGACAAGAAACCACTGCGTGCTCCGCCATCCCAGGGTCTGTGCCAGAATACCGCCTATGATTGGAGCAAATAAGGGGCCACATAGCGGTCCCAAGTAGAACACTCCCATGGCTTTCCCCCGCTCCTTTGGCTCCCATATATCCGCCACGGTTCCGGCCCCCACCGCCTGTACGCTCGCTGCAGCTCCACCAGAAAAGGTTCTCATCACGACTAACATAGCCATGTTAGTTGAAACGGATGACAAGATGGCGAACAAAGTGAACAACGTGAATGAGATGATGTATATTGTTCGCCTGCCCGCTGACTCCGAAAATGACGACCACCATAATGGAAATATGGACATGGCTAGCATGTAAACAGCCACAGACATGTTAGCAACAATGGGTGTGGCACCAAAGCCCTTGGCAATGTCCTGGAGGGCCGGCATAACGATGGAGGAGCCCATTGGCGCGGCCATAGCGCAGACAGCAACAATGGTCGTGATGAACCATTTCGTCCTGCGGGCGTAGTTGTGGGAATTCTCGACTTCGGGAATTATCGTAAGACGACCGAGCAAACCTCTTCGATTGCGACGGTCAACAATGATGGCATCGGGAGTAACCGAGGTTGTTCTTGTCAGCGTGGGAGGAGTATGTTGTTTTTCGGCACGTTTCCCTCGGTCGATCTCGGAGTCTATTGTCGTGCTAGAGTGTGCTATCGATATGGCATCGTTTTCTGAGCTGGCTTCGGCTTCTTTGGCCGCAATATCCGGGTCGATGGAGCCTACAGACTCCTCTCTGTAACGCTGATGATGAACTGGGTCCAGCTTCTCTTTCTCCATGGCCGGCAGAGCGAAGGAAAATTTGGTGGGGACGGGCAAGGCAGCGCTCTAAGAACGTTTTCCGGCGGTGGCATTCGCTTTTCCGGTTATAGGCAGTAAGCAGCCGATGGTGGGTTCTCGCTCGAATGACCTCAAAAGTCCAGTTCGGTGATGGCTCGTGGGTTCCTCGATGTATCTGGGGCGGGATAACAATGTTAAGAAGACGTGGAGCGATATTAGGCTCTCTCTGATATGACCCAGGAAAAGTGTTGAAGAAGAGTGGGGAATGAATCACGGTGGAGGAACGATGTCCCGGCCTCTTCCAAGCACCGTGATGATTTTGTAAGGGTAGAGCTCATTCGCTATGCCTGAAGGACCCATGGTGCCGCTTTACCGAGCTATTCTCGATGCTCTCTGGTCTCTTGATGTTATGGTACGGCAGCAGAGAGCCGCTTACGGAGTGCACACTGGTGGGGCGGCACCCACTAGCCTCGTTGTGGCAAGCAAGAACGGTGCTACGTGTGCGCACCCGCGGAGTTTTGAATCCCATGATGCTAAACCGCTCGTCCTTGAGGATTCTGCATGGGAGACTCGGGCCGGGGTTGCTGCCCTAGCGGTGTAGGGCCAAAATGCCGAGGTGAGAGCGGTGGTGGTGAGAAAAGGCGGCGGCCATGCTGACGGAGATGATGCGCGGTCCGATGATAGCTCGTCTGGATACATCAAGAAGATGGTGATGTGTCGCGGACGTGCAAGTGGATGGCGATGGCCAGATGGGCTGGCGACGTGCACAGTACAATACACACTGGATGACCCCCGAATCGGAGTCGCAGAGGATTGAAGTCGAAATCCCGAAAAAGGCCGCTGGGCCATGATGTCACCGCCTCGTGCGTGTCGAGCAGCACCAGCGAGCAGCACCAGCGAGCAAAAGAAAACCGCCGTCGGGCGCGCAGGGCATCATACCCACATCAACGGCATCTAGCTGCAAAGCGTCTAGTCTTCGATCAGCCTAGCCGCTTCGCACAGCCGAAAGCTTCGTTTGCCCGCCGTTTCAGCCCATTCACGCCAGTCCCTCCAACCTAATCCCCAGCACCTGCAGATTATTGCCGATGGCCTCGTCCGCTCCCCCAAACCCTAAACAAGACCGGCTTCGAGCCCATTTTGTCGATCACGCGCCGTCCGAGCACAACAAACGATGGGATGACCTGTGGTCGGCGGGAGACTTCATTCCTTGGGATCGTGGCTACGCGAATCCTGCCTTGATAGATGCCTTGAGCGAGCGCGCGGACCTCTTGCCTCCGCCTCTGAAGCCCGATGGCAAACGGTCGCGCGCGCTGGTGCCGGGTTGTGGAAAGGGATACGACATCGCTCTGTTTGCTTCACATGGCTACGATAGTTACGGGCTAGAAGTTAGCGAGAACGCCGTCCGTGTGGCCGGAGAGTACCTCAAGGATCCCGGTGCGGGGCCGTTGGAGGGTGAGTATAGGCTCAAAGACGAAAAGGTGGGCAAGGGCAGCACAAAGTGCGTTTTGGGTGACTTCTTCAACGACGACTGGTTGGCGAGCACTGGAGGACTTGGGAACGGGTTCGACGTTATATACGACAACACTGTGAGTTCAGCCACATGCAGTTGCATCCTTTCTTCGTTGACACCCAATCAGTTCCTTTGCGCATTGCATCCTACCATTCGTCCTCAATGGGCCCAGCGCATGGTCCAGCTCCTCGCTCCCGGCGGCTCGCTCGTTTGCCTCGAGTTTCCCACCTATAAGCCTCCGCAATCTGGCGGACCCCCCTTCTCTCTGCCGCCAGTCGTGCACGAAGAGCTGCTTAAGCGGCCTGGCGAAGATATAACATACGACGAAAGCGGCAAGTGCCTGAGCACACAGAGGGCGGAGAGCGGCAAGGCCCTGGCGAGGGTCGCGCATTGGAAGCCGGCGCGGACACATCAGGTCGCCATCATCAATGGTGAGGTGACCGATTGGGTGAGCGTATGGCGGCACAAATAACCCTTTACCGACGCAATTAAATCCACAAGTCATATAGAAAGCCGTCGCGCCGAACAGAGCTTCACGACGCCTTCCGCAGTGAGTTGTAGTGCTCGCCTAGGCCGTGACTGTGCCGGTAGTAGCCCAGCCAAATGTCCTTCCCCTCGTCTTTCGCGCCGTCTTCGGGCTCAATTTTATCGACCCTTCCATCACTGTGCAGAACATTGATCCTCACACCATACGTTCTTGCCAGCGCCATGAGCTCCATGTGCCCTCCCCACTCGCCGGTCTCTCGGATATTTTCCAGGTATGTCTCCAGAGGTTCTTCCATGAAGCCCACGAAGTCGTCTGGGTTGCTCTCGATCAGATCTGCCGCTGCGTACCTCACCTTCTTGTAATCTGGTAGTTTCTCTCCCTCTTCAACGACCTTGACTTGGATTTTTGGCTCCAGACCCAGTCCTCTCGTCTCCATCTGGTCTGCCACAGCAGCATATAGACAGTGTCCATCAGCGCGTATCTCCTTGACTTCTAGCTTGTGCTTGTCAAAATGCTGCGCCATGCGTGTGCGCTCTTGTTCGCGGAGATCGGGCATGTTCGCGGCCTCTTCTTCCGCTTGCGCGACGAGGGCTTCGTATTCGGCGGCTCGGCGGGCAAGGCGAGCTTTTGCCTTGTTTACTTTCTTCTTGGCCACAGTTGGCTCCGGCGTGATTTGTTCAGAAACGGGAGAGGACACTGAGAGAGTTTCCATAGCTCTGGGTAAAGCGCTGGTGCTGTGGGTCGTGTCTGCAGCCTCTTGATCGTCGTCGGAAAAGGTAGCAGGCTCTTCCTCAGGTATCTCTCCGTTGAAAATCGCAAGTTCGCGCGCCTGCCGCTCCTTCATCTCCAATTCCAGTCGTTCGCAGTCATCGTTGACGCCTCTGCGTGTCTTCTTGGTGGCCTGCTTCTTCTTCTGCGTGATTTTGGAGACGAGGTCACGCTGCTCCTTGCGATGACGAGCCTGCAGGGCTTCGAGCGTCTCGGGGACGTCAGCCATCTTGCCAAAGACACCCCAACAAGTCGATTCGTAGGGTAAAGTAGATTCAAGAGGGGTTGCAATTCTCGAGCGGCATTCGGAATAATTCGTTCCGAGAACCGATTCTATCCATAAGCCAAGCTCAACGTTTGTCTTGACACGTGAGTGCTGCCAATCACGAATTCAGTAATCAAGATTCATTACAATTCACCAGGTAATTCAGGGCCACCGAGCGTAACCCAACATTTTCCCTTGGCCATTGTACCCTACTTGAGTCTACGCTTCGCGGAGCCTTAACCATGGAACCTACATGCTATGACCAAGATAGAACTGTAGGAGACGAATATAAGGCTGCATCTACTATCAAAATGCTTCGAAGCGCCTCGTTTTTGTATCGAGGTGCCATTTTCCGTGACGCCCTCAAAGGCCACAAAGTTCTCTTGCCATGTCATAAGG
>Ga0247757_10000291_pt1 | contig 42325 bp, 36 predicted proteins | sample UWRJL126311R4_FD_180929 | JGI IMG/M metagenome (GOLD analysis project Ga0247757, IMG submission 180929) | Plant litter microbial communities from Arlington Agricultural Research Station in Wisconsin, United States - UWRJ-L126-311R-4 | ecosystem: Environmental > Terrestrial > Plant litter >... | reverse complement strand
TGCGAACCTGATTTTTTTAGCCGGGCTGTCGACGGCCAACGCCGTCACCAATGTCTCGGGGCGCGGGGTGGGGATGGACGTCGTCAAGACCAATGTCGAACGGTTGGGCGGGACGGTCGAGGTCGAGACCGCGCTCGGATCGGGTTCGACCTTCCGCTTGAAGCTACCGCTGACGCTCGCCATCATCCCCGCGCTGATCGTCGAGATTGCCGGCGAAAGATATGCAATTCCACAGGTCCATCTGCAAGAGTTGGTGTTGCTCGATCGGAGCAAACAAAAGCTCGAAACCGTTTACGACGCGCCGGTCTATCGCCTCCGTGACCGCCTCTTGCCGATTGTATTTCTGGGTGAATGCCTCGAAAAGGCAAGTCGCAGCCAGTGCGCGACGAGAGCAAAGTCGCACCTAGCCGTACTTCAGGTGAACGGCATTCTGTTCGGGCTCGCCGTCGATCGCGTGATCGATCAACAGGAGATTGTCGTCAAGCCGTTGAGTGCATTGCTGCAAAGCATTCCTCTCTATTCGGCTTGTACGATTTTGGGGGACGGACGAGTCGTTTTAATCCTCGATGCGGCTGGCATCGCGCAACGCGCGCACCTGACCACCACGCAGGCCGGCGCGTACACCGTCGACGCCGCGCGAGATCCCAACCAGGCGACGGGCGCCCCGCTCTCCTCGTTCTTACTGATTTCCGAGGGTAGCGGTCCTCGGCTGGCGCTGCCGCTCGAAGGCGTTACCCGACTCGAAACGGTGCCGCGCTCGCACATCGAGCAGTCCGGAGAGTCGGAGGTGCTGCAATATCAGGGTGAAATCATTCCTCTGTATCGCTTGGGCGCGCTGCTACCCATCCCGCGCAGTGACCTCATGGATGTGAACGGGCAGCCGCATGACTACGCAAACGTGGTAATCGTGGCCAACGGAGCCGGTTCGGTGGGCATCATGGTCAGTGACGTGGTCGACGTCGTGGATCGTGGGTCGTTACCGCGACACCCCGTGAACGCAGCCGGCGTTTTGGGCTCGATGGTCGTCAATGAGCGCGTGACCGACGTGCTCAGCATTCAATGGCTACTCGATCGAGCAGGCTGTGCGGCCCCTGATCTATCGAGATCCGCATGATGACCCAGTATTGCACGTTCGAGCTCGGTCCGTTGCTGCTCGGGGTCGAGGCGCACCACGTCCAGGAAGTGCTACGCGCCCAACCCGTTACGCCTGTTCCGCTCGCGCCAGACTACGTGCGCGGCCTGATGAATCTGCGCGGCCAGATTGCCTTGGTGGTCGACTTGCAGCGACGGCTCGATGAACTCGAGGGGTCGAGCGTAGCTCGGCCAATCAATGTTCTCCTGCACACCAAGGCGGGACTCGTGAGCATTCAGACGGACCGCATTGGCGACGTACTGACGATGGACTCGGAGGCCCTGGATACCGTTCCCGACACATTACAGGGCCGCGCGAAGGAGGTAATCGTGGGCGCCCTGCGGTTGCCCGAGCGTTTGCTGTTGGTGCTCGATCCCGAGCGCATTGCCGTGACTTAGGAACCGAGAGCGAGATGGAAACGTTGCACAAGTTCAGCATTCAAGGTCGAGTATTGAGTTTCGTGGCCGTGGCCGCGGGCGTCACACTGGTGCCACTGTTGGCCATTGTCATCGGTACGGCGCCGGTCCTCGCCGATGGCGCCGATCTAGAGCGACTCGCCTCGCAACGTGACCTGATCTCCGAGCTGCGGGCACCGGAACTGGACCTCACGGGTGCGTATTCCCTCTGTATGCGCATCGCGTTGTCCAGCGACCGCTCGCAGCAGTTTCTGGATTTGAGCCAAGTGCGCGTCCTCGCCCAACGAGGAGAGGCGCGATTCACGGCGGACTTGCTCCACAATCAAAACGTAGACGTGCAGAATGCGGCCGCTGATCTCCACGAGAGTATGAAGAGCTTCTACGCCGCGGTCGAAGCGGCGGTCGCGCCGGCGGTCGCGCGCGGTGATCAAGCCGCGCTGAGTGCGAATGTTCTCGGCCCCATTCGAACCTTGTACGAGGCCAATGCCGTGCAAGGTCGACGCCTAGCGAAGGTCGCGACGGCGGCGGCCAGTGCCACCGAAGCGAGCGCCAGTGCGCGTGCGCGTTGGAGTCTTTTGTCGTCCTGCGCGCTAGCGCTGGGCGGTCTGTTGGGGCTATGGGCGCTAGGTCGCATGTTGGCAATGTCGTTTCAAAAGACGCTGCGGCGCAGCTTGTCGATCTTCGAATCGATTGCCGAACGAAATTTGACCGTTCGCTACGAAAGCGACCAGGGTCAAGGCACCGACGACGCGGTGGCCCACACGGTCAATACGGCGCTGGAAGCCGTTACCGTCACGCTCCAAGCCGTCAGCAAGCAGGTCGAGACACTGGTGGCGGCCTCCGACGACTTGTCGGCCGTCAGCCAGCAGATGAGCGCGAACGCGGAAGAGACCGCTGCGCAGGCGCACGTAGTCTCGGCCGCGTCCGAGCAAGTCGCAAAGACGATCCAGACCGTGGCTTCATCGACGGAACAGATGAACGGCAGCATCCGCGATCTGTCGCGGGGCAGTAGTGAAGCGGCCCACGTGGCGTCGCAAGCCGTTCGCTTGGCGGAATCCGCGAGCAGCGCGATGCACCGCTTGTCGGAGTCGAGCACCAACATTGGCAAGATCGTGGAGGTGATCAGCTCGGTTGCCGAGCAGACGAACCTGCTGGCACTGAACGCAACAATCGAGGCTGCCCGCGCCGGGGAGGCGGGGAAGGGATTTGCGGTCGTCGCCACCGAAGTCAAGGAGCTCGCGGCCGAGACCTCTCGTGCGACCGAAGACATCTCGCGTAAGATTCAGGCCATCCGCAGCGACGCAAACAGCGCTGTGGAAGCGATCGCCCAGATCCAATCGGTGATCATGAAGATGAGCGAGCTGCAGGACAAGATTGCCGCTTCCCTCGAAACACAGAGCACGACTACCGCTGCCATCGTGCGTAACCTCGCGGATGGTTCACGAGGTGCGGCCGAGATCACCAGCAACATCGGGGGGGTGGCCCAGGCCGCGCGCGGTACTTCGATGGGCGCTTCCGACACACGCTCCGCTGCCGAGGAGCTGTCGCGCATGGCGAGCGAACTCCGGCGACACGTTGCGGGGTTCGTGTACTAAATGAATCGTCATCTGACGAAGCGGCTGCGTGTTTTGATTGTGGACGACTCGGCGATCGTGCGGCGCTTGGTCGCTCAATCACTGAGTCTGCAGCCAGACATGGAGATCAGCGGCTGCGTCGAGAGTGGGTTGGCGGCGCTGGAGCGAGTAGTCTGGGACCGACCCGACGCAGTAGTGCTGGATTTGGACATGCCAGGCATGGACGGCCTCCACGCGTTGCGCGAGCTGAAAAAAATTCATGGTGACTTGCCCGTTCTGGTGCTCAGCTCACACACACCTGTAGGCGCACAAGCGGCGGTCGACGCCTTGCTTGCGGGCGCGGACGACTTCGCCACCAAACCGGCGAGTCTCTCGGCGGGTAACCCCCAATGGCTCGCGGTGCACACGGACCTTGCGCTCAAACTGCGGTCAATCACCCGTCGTGCCCGACGCATCGAGCTTGCACGCACCGCTCCCATCATCAGCGAGCGCCCGCCCGTGAGTGGCAACGCCAGCATCGTTCGCAATCGTGTGCGGGCGGTCGCCATTGGCACATCTAGCGGGGGGCCGGAAGCCCTTGCGGTACTACTCCCGCGCTTCGCGGGCACGCTCAAGGTGCCACTCCTAATCGTGCAGCACATGCCGCGCAGCTTCACGGCGGCGCTCGCGGCCCGCTTGAACGTCAAGTCGGCCATACGGGTCATGGAGGCCGAACATGGTCAGTCGGTCGAACCAGGTGTAGCCTATCTTGCCCCCGGCGACCGTCACATGCAGGTCTCCAATCGCCTGGGACGAGCCAGCCTCCTGCTCGATGAAGGGCCGCTGGAGAATGGCTGCCGCCCGAGTGTGGATCCTCTGTTCCGTTCCGCCGCGGAGACCTACGGGGCGGGGTTGCTGGCCGTGGTGCTGACCGGCATCGGCTCGGACGGCGTTGATGGCGCTCGTCAGGTTGCCGCGAACGGTGGCCACATTTGGGTTCAAGACCAAGAAAGCTCGACGATCTGGGGCATGCCGGGTGCTGTCACACGGGCGGGGCTTGCCACGCACACCTGCAGTTTGAACGCGATGGCGGGCGCAATCGAGGCGGCGATCGCGGAGGGGCTGCCGGCGCAGTACCAATCACAAACCGGGGTGTGTTGAATGTTGCCGGCGGATGACGAGGCGTTCGTACGCGCGCTTTTGCTTGAACACGCAAGCCTCTCGTTCGACGATCAGCAGGCGCACCTACTCGATTCTCGCCTCACGTCCTTGGCCAAGCAGCGGCGCTTCGCCGACGCGCCGGCGCTGGTTCGGTCGCTCCGGACCGCGCCCTCCAAGATTTTGCTCGATAGCGTGGTCGACGCGCTGACGACTCATGAAACGAGCTTCTTTCGTGATCGTCTCCCGTTCGTGGCTTTGGCTGAGGCGATCATCCCCGAACTCGTCTCCAAGCGCCGAGCCGAAAAGCGCTTATCGGTCTGGAGCGCCGGCTGCTCGACGGGCCAAGAGGCTTATAGCGTCGCTCTACTCCTGCGAGAGCGCTTCCCGACCCTGGCGCTCTGGCAGATCCAGATTCTGGCAACCGACGTCTCGGCCACGACGATTCAACGTGCGCGACTAGGTCGCTTCAGCGCGCAAGAGGTCAAACGCGGGATCAACGATCAATTGCGAGACAAGTACTTCGAACGCTGCGGTAACGAGTTCGTTTTGAACGATTCAATCCGCAACTCGGTCACCTGGGCGACCGCCAACTTGGCCGGGGATGGGCTGCCGCAGGGCAACTTCGATATCATCCTGATGCGCAACGTGCTGATCTATTTCGCACCCGCCGTGCGAGGGCGAATTCTGCAACGGACGGCGGCTCATTTGGCTGCGGACGGGTACCTGTTGCTGGGCGCGAGTGAAACGACCTTTGGGCAGTGCGAGGCGTTCAAAGCGCAATCGATTTGCGGCGCGACGGCGTATCGCAAGGTGTCGCCGAGCGCCTCGCTGGAGGCCAAGCAAGAGCAGCCATGAGTCACCCAATTCTGATCGTCGACGACGACTTCAAAAACCTGACACTGCTCACTCGGTTGCTGGATCAGCCTAGTATGGATCTGTCGCTGGCGAGCAGTATCGGTCCTGCGCTCACCTTGCTGGAAGGTCGATCACCCGGCTACGATCTGATCCTGCTCGAACGGTCGTTGCCCGAGAGTGACGGACTGAAGTTTCTGCGAGCGCTCAAGAAAGATGCGCGCTTCGCCCACATCCCCGTGATCATGCAGACGGCGTCGGCTTCGCCGGAACAGATCAGCGAGGGGCTCGAAGCCGGCGCCGCGTATTACGTTGCCAAGCCCATCCAACCGAATTTGTTGATGGCGCTGGTTCGTAGCGCGCTCTCCGAGTCGACCGGACGGCGGTCTATCGAGCCACGCGGTCACCAGGCGTGCTCCTTGCTGCAGAGCCTGCAAGAAGCCGACTTCAAATTCCGGACGCTGCAAGAGGCTCGAGAGCTCGCGACGGAGCTCAGCGGGCTGTGTCCCGAGCCCGAGCGAGTCGCTCTCGGGCTGATAGAGTTGATGGTCAACGCGATCGAGCACGGCAACCTGGAGATCAGCTACGACGAAAAGTCGGCACTGTGCCGCGCCAACGCCTGGCATTCGGAAGTCGAGCGACGGCTCGGGTTACCGGCCTACGCGGAAAGAATCGCGCACGTGCACGTGTCACGCGATAGCGATTTTCTGCAGTTCGTGGTGCGCGACGAAGGCCCCGGCTTTCGCTGGCGAGATTTTCTCCAACCTGATCCGACGGGCGCCTTCGCCCCGAACGGGCGGGGCATCGCGCTTGCCCGTGAGTTGGCTTTCTCCGGACTCGACTTTGTAGACCCGGGCAACGTAGTCGTCGCGCGGGTGTCGACGAGGGACCGATCGTGAGCCGGCAATTTGCTTACGACGGAACGGCCCTCGAGGAGATCACCAGGCGCGTGGCGAACCACCCCGCGCGGGCGCTGGTCGTGGACGACGATGACGTTTCACGAACCCTGCTCGTGAAGTTGCTGCGGCACCTCGGTCACGAGGCGATTGCGGCCACCAGTGCCGAAGAAGCGTTGGTCAAGTTCGAAGAAGAAGACCCCGACCTGGTCTTGATGGACGTCATGCTGCCGGGCATGGACGGGATTCAAGCCATGAAGTTGATGAAGCAGGCCCGGGGCGACCGGTGGTTGCCCGTTGTCCTGGTGTCCGTGAAGGACGCTTCCAGTGAAATTCTTTTCGGATTGCGCGCTGGCGCGCATGACTATTTGACCAAGCCGATCGTCTTCAATCAAGTCGTTGCCAAGTTGCGCAACTTGACCGAGTCGCTTGCCCTGCACACCCAGCTGCGCAGTTCGCTGCGATTTGCCCGCGCGGTCATGGAACACATGCTGGAGGGCCTGTTGTGCATCGACGACGGAGGACGAATCCTGGCCAGCAACCCCGCCGCCGAACGGATGTTCGGCTATCGATCCGGCGAACTCGATGGTCGGGACTTCGGACAGCTATCGCTGGGGGCATCGCCCGACAGCATGCGGTCGGGCGATGCCCTAACCGGACGTTCGTTCGGCACGGGAGTCCGCTGTGACGAGACCCAGTTTCAATTCGAAGCTCAAGTCTCCGCAGTGGAGTTGGACTCGCGCAAGGTCATGGTCATGACCGTGCGTGACATCGACCGTCAGCTGGATGAAGAGCGCAGGATGTTGAACGACGCGGCACGGCTCCGCGAGTACCACGCGGCCCACGAAGCGGAGAACGAACTCGGTCGTGAGATGCTCGACCGTCTCTTGTACCGCCACGATGCCGTCATCCCCAACGTGAGCTACTCCACGGAGGCCGCCACTGGGTTCAGCGGTGACGTAGTGGCGGCCCGCCGCTCACCGAGCGGTAAGCTGTTCGTGATGATGGCCGATGCCACCGGCCACGGCTTAGCGGCCGCCATCAGCTTGGTTCCCGCGCTATCGGTTCTCCACGGCATGGTCGGCAGGGATTGCGCGCTGACCGAGATCGTCAAAGAGATGAATACGAAGCTGTGCGAGCTCACGCCCGTCGACCGCTTCTTGGCCGCCACCATTCTCCGTTTCGACGAGTCGACGCGCACGGGAGAAATCTGGGTGGGTGGAATGCCCGCGGCGTTGCTCGTCGATGAACACAGCCGAGGCTCGAGCCGCTTCGAGTCTCGACATGCGCCACTCGGAATTTGCCCCAGTGATGAGGAGCTAGCCCAAACCGAATCATTCGACTGGCAGCCGGGCGCGCAACTCGTGATGATCTCGGATGGAGTGCTCGAAGCCGAGAGCCCCATCGGAGAACAGTTCGGTGAAGAACGCTTGCTCAGCGCGCTCGCGGGCGGCGGCTACGAAGATTTGCTAGGCTGCGTTTCGCGGGCGTTGAACGCGCACCTTGCGGGCTTCCGCGCGCGAGACGACGCATCGATCGCCGTTGTGAGGCTTGCGTGAGTAATCCGCAGGCGTGAGGCCAGCTAGCGCTCGGACTGGGCAAACATGGGCGCCCCCAAGCACCCCTCGGGAAACCGCGCTGCGCACGCCGTGGCCTCGACGGGCCGGGTCACCGAAAGGTTTTCGTCTGCGTCCAAGAACTGCCGTGCGCTCGCGCCGAATGGCCATCCCGTCAGAAAGACGCTCGGACGCGAGTCGAGCCACCCCCGCATGAAAGTCGCGCCCGACATGGTCGGCATTATCCGTTCGCCTGTGCGTTTCCCCCGGGTGCACAAAGTCGCTTGCAGATGAAAAGCAACGCCCGGGTGCTGTTGAGCTGGCCGCGCTAGAGACTGTCTTCGCAACGTCATTCCCCGGGTTCCCCCTCCCGCACGTCGATGTCGGCCCGCCAGAAGAACAACTGGCGGATTTCGCGGTACCGCTGTCGTCAGCGCGCCTCGAGCGGCTGTGACAGACCGCTCGAGGACGTTTCGGGCGCCTCGAAAAGGCCTCATTCTTGCGCAACTTGGACCTGACGTCGCTTCTCGAACCGGACCTTCGCTCATCGCGAGACTGCGAATGATGGATATGGGCGATTCTCGAACGCATTCGAGCTCAGGTCCCAAGACGGTATGGCCGCTAGATTGCGCTGATTGGCGACTACGTAAAGCAACGGTGAAGACTCGCGTAACCGCGAACCGTGCGACATCGAGGGTGTCCCGCGCTGTTCAGAATGTGTCGAATACCGCGGAGGACCGGCCCTTGCTGGTTTGCGTTCGTTGACCCATTCCCGCTCCGGCAACTACGAGTTGCAGTTGCTGCATCAAATGGCGACTGTCGATAGCCCGAGAGCGCGGGACAAATGTTTTGACGTTCGTCGGCTAGCGGCTTACCAAAAGCGGAGCAAAAGATCGCGCCTCCCGCGGCCGGCTGGATCGCTCGTCGCTCCATAGAAAATGAACACTCCAGACGCGGTCCAGCTTCCGTGGCACGGCCAGCCCTACAGTGTGAAGCGCCACGGCGTCACCGTCGACAGCTGCGATACTGAGCCCGTCCAAACTCCCGGCTGCATCCAATGTCACGGCGGCCCGATTGTGCTGCGCGCGACTGACTTGGTGATCCTGCAGGTCAGCGAAACTCAGCGCGGTGGTTTGGAGCTGCGCCGAGCGCGTTGTTCGGGCAGCCCGCGGCTGCGGCATTGGGAAGCGGCCATGAAGGTTTGCTCGAGCAGCACCTGCGCGCTAGCGAAACCGAGCAAACCCGGTTTACCTCTTCAACGCATTTTGAGCATGCTTAGTCGCTTACATGGCCGAGACCAGTACGGCGGTGGTACGGGCGCAGGATTGACGATCGTCAAAACGCTGATCGAGCGCCACGCAGGGCTGGTTTGGCTCGAGTCGACACTCGGACAAGGCACGATCTTTTACTTCCCTCTCGGCGGAGCCGCATCGTGACCGCTCCCAGCGCCGCGCCGGTGCTCGTCTTGGAAGATTCCGACGAGGATTTCGACACGTTGGTTGAAGCCGGTCGTCACACCAACCTTCACCGTGAATTTCAACGCGCCACCACCGGTGACGAGTGTTTGGCCCGCTTACAAGCCAAGCAAGCCAAGTGTCTCGGGCCCGGCATCATCATGCTGGATTTGAACACGTCGGGCATGGACGGTCGCGAAACCTTGGCCGTCATCCGCAGCGACAACGAGTTGCCCGGCATTCCGGTGGTCGTCTTGTCGACGTCGGCGAACCCTCGTGACGTCAGCTACTGCTATGCCAACGGTGCCAGCGCGTATCACGTCAAGCGGGTTCGCTACGAGCAACACCTGCAGTTGTTGCGTGATATTCTGTCCTACTGGCGGGGGCACGTCGTACCGCCGGAAGCGGCGGAAAGTTTGGCATGACCGGAACCGTGCCCCTTAGCGCGCATAGCTGGCGAGTCGTGATTGCCGACGACAACCCCGACGATCGCGCGGAACTCCGGCGCTTGCTATTGCAAGGGTCGAGCCGCAAGTACGACTTCGTCGAAGTGGAGACCGGCACGCAAACGCTGCGCGCGGTGCTGAGCGCTCCCGGAGGCCTCCCTGACTGTCTGGTCTTGGACTACTTCTTGCCAGATTTCGACGCGCCTGCGCTGCTCGCAGAGCTTCGTGGACCGGATGGGCTTGTGGTCTGCCCAGTGATCGTAGTGACGGGGCGAGAGGGGAGCGACCTCGGCAGTCTGGCCCTCCGCGCGGGCGCGAACGATTTCATCGGTAAGCTGTGGTTGAACGCACCGAGCTTGACGCGCGCCGTCGAGAATACGGTCACGCGCTGGAAAATCTTGCGCGAGCTCGAAGACAGTAAAACTCGCTTACGCCTGCTTGCGCAAGCGGTGCCGCACGCGGTTTGGATGACCGACGGCGACGGAGTGACCGTCTACGTCAACGAGCGCTGGACCGGTTATTTTGGAGGCGACAGCTGGAGCGTCCACCACCGGATGGACTGGGCACTCATGCTGCACCCCGAAGACGCGCCAGATGCGCTGGCTCGGCTCGCACAGGCCATGGCGGAGGGCATGGCCTTTCAGCTCGATTGCCGACTCCGGCGCGCGGACGGTGAGTACCGTTGGCACGTGGTAAACGCAGTTCCGATTCGTGAGTCGGCGGCGTTCATCACGCATTGGTATGGCGTCAACACGGACGTGCACGAGCTGCGAGAGCGAGACGCGCGTTTGCGCTTGGGGCTGCAAGCCTCGAAGATCGGCCTGTGGACGTGGGAAATGGCCACCGACGCCGTCACCTGGACTCCCGAAGCGTACGAAATCATGGGCGTCGCCCCCGACGCCTTCGACGGCACGGGCCGTGCGTTTTTCGCGCTCGTGCACGAGAGAGACCGTGCTCGGGTCGAAGCTACGGTGAAGGCGTCGATACGCGACCACGCGCCGTATCAAGCGGAATTCCGCATCGTGCGCCCCTCGGGTGAGGTGCTTTGGGTGCAAAACCAAGGAGAAACGGCCTACGACCCCAGCGGTACCCCGCTGCGCATGCTGGGCGCCGTGAAGGACATCAGTCAACGTATGCGCGCGGATTTAGCGCTGAAGGCTCGCGAACGGGAGATGCGCACGCTTGCCGACAACATTCCCGCCGTCGTTGCGCGCTTCGATCATCAACTCCGTCATGTGTTCATCAACTCGGCGGTGGAAAAGCTGACCGGTTGCGCGCCCGCAAACTTTTTGGGGAAAACCAACCGTGAGCTTGGGATGCCCGCCCACCTGTGTGATCTGTGGGAAGGGGCCTTGCGCTCCGTCATCGAGAGCGCGGAGCCCAAAGTGATCGAGTTTGAATACTTGAGCGGTGGTGAGCCTCATTTTTTCAGCTCCTGCCTGGTGCCGGAGCTAGGCCCGGACGGCAGGGTGGAGTTCGTCCTCAGCGTCGCGGATGACGTCACGGAGCGCAAAAAGAACGACGCCGCGCTGCGTGCCGCGTTGGCTGACGCCGAGGACGCGATTCGCAGCCGTGACCAATTGGCATCGCTGGTTTCGCATGATCTCAAGAATCCGCTCAACAACCTGCGCCTGTCGATTGCGGTGCTGGAGGCGGCCTCCCCGGGCGAAAGTCGCGAGCTGCTGAGCAAAATGACTCGCCAAATCCACCGCATGGACGGAATGGTCGAGGAGCTGCTCGACCTCGCAGAGCTTCAGTCAGGCAAGCGAATCTCCTTGGAGCTGAACGAAGTCGATCTGATTGAGGTGGTGAAGAGTCTAGTCGGTGAGCACCAACAATTGGCGCGGCGCCACCGCCTCGAGTTGCAAGCGAGCGCGGACTCGGTAATCGGCCAGTGGGACAAGCGGCGCATCGACCGCGTGGTCAACAACTTGCTCGCTAATGCGATCAAATATAGCCCCGGTGGTGGGAAAGTGAAGATTGGCGTTGCCAAAGTCGAGTTCGGCGGTGAGCCCGCCGCCGAACTGAGCGTTACCGACTTTGGCATCGGTGTACCGGACGAGGATCAAAACCGCGTGTTTCAATGGTACTCGCGCGGTCAAAACGCTCGCGACACCCAAGTCACCGGCCACGGCATTGGCCTCGCGGGTGCTCGCGATATCGTGGTGCAGCACGGCGGCACGATCAAGGTGAAGAGCGTCGAAGGCCAGGGTTCGACGTTCACCGTGATTCTGCCTCTGCACCCGCCGGCCGTGAGTGCGAATTAGCTCATCCACCTAGCGCGCCTCGTCGTGAGCAAAGCCCTTCCACGAGGCAGGGAGGGGCGCGGTCTTGCGTGTGACCAGCGCCGAACAAAGTTACTTTCGCTTGGCGATGACCGAGTCGATGATCAACTCGGCTTGGCGGGCCTTCGGATCGAACCCGGCCTGACAGGCTGGGCAGCGCTCGCTGAGGCCGATTGTCCGCCGCGTTTTGATGCGCCCGACGTCTTTGCACAGCCGGCACTTGGCGCGGTAGCGACGGGCAGAAGGACGTTCAGGCGGTGCCGCGCCCGGGTTGAACCGCACCAACTCTGACAAAAGCGGGTCACCCCGCTGAACCGTATTCATTTGCGTGCGAACTGCGGCGGTATCCCGCGCGCGCCGTTCGTCGTCAGCGGCCATGGGCAATACATGCGTTTGGGCACTCGACTTGTAAAGTGAATTTTAACGGAGATTCGACGGAATTTCGCTGCGCCGCGCGTGACAGAATTGCATCGACGAGCGGCTTGGAATATCGCCTAGCTCGCCGTGCGACGGTTGCGATTCACGCAGCGTACGGCATCTTCGATCGTCTCGATGCGGCCCGCATCGGCGTTGGAAATGTCTATCTCGAATGCCTCTTCGAGAGCCAACGGCAGATCTTCGACATCGATCGGATCGAGCTTCAAATCATGCACCAGGTGGGATGCGGGGGCCACGTTACCGAGGGCAAGGTCGAACCGCGCCTCGAGCAACGCGCACACGAGTCGGTAGGTCGAAGGTTCTGAACTCGGTGCCGCGGGCTCGGTTCGAAGATCGAGAGCGCCGATGCTTGCCCTCGGCGCAGGTCGGAGTGTCATGCTGTGCCGGTGCCCCTTGCAGGTCGCGTGCCTTCTCACGAACGGGATATCGTGTCTAGGTATTGGCACGGCGGAGGCGCCAGTCGGGGCCATAAAGGCAACGAGATGAAGCCGAAGCGGCCAAGCGGATCAAGTCAGGGTTGTCCCTTACAAAGTCTTCCCTAAATGGCTGCGTCGGAGTGGCGGCGTGGCGTTTCACCCATCACCGTGTCTTTCCAACACATCGTCGAGGTCCGGTATCGCCCCGCGTTTTGCCAGTGCACCGGCGCTGGGGATGCGCCGCCTTTGACCTCGGCAAAAACATCGGTCGAAGCGGCGAGGCAGCATTGGTTGAAGTTAGACAAATCCATAACGCTACGCACGCGATCGACGCTCGCACGGCGCGCCAGACGGCGCGCGAGACGGCCTGACACTTGCAGTAACCCCTGTCATGAAAGCCACCGACCTACTCAAGCAGCAACACCGAAACGTCGAAGCCCTGTTCGCCAAAATTGAAGCTGGCGAACCCGAAGTGCTCAAAGATCTCGCCAGCGCCCTCGCCGCGCATATGGCGATCGAACACGAATTCTTCTACCCGGCGTCGCGGGAGACCGACGAAGACGCAATTCTCGAGGCGTTCGAGGAGCACGCCATCGCGGAGACCGCGTTGAAGCGAGCGCTCGCCACGGACCCGGAGGACGAATCGTTCGACGCGCGGGTCAAGGTCTTGAAAGAACTGATCGAGCACCACGTAGAAGAGGAAGAGGGTGAGCTGTTCCCCGAAGTGGAAAAGGAAATCGCCAGCGACGAGCTCGAAACAATGGGCGAAGAGATGGAAGCGCGCTTCGAGCAAGTGCTCAAGAAGGGCTACGCCGCGGTGCTGCCTCAGAACTACGAAGAAACCACGGCGGATGCTGCACAAGCCGCCGAGAACGCGGCCTGAGCCTCCGGTCCACGGCAACGCCGGCTTGGGCGCTATCCGCCGGCGTCGACCGCTGATCCAAAGCTAGTTGAACTGGACCTCTGCGCGCAGTGCCGCGCCCCCCGATTTCGCGTCCAATAGCACCGTGAGTTTGCCATCCAAATAGGTGCCGCCCTCCGCGACTTGTACGCGGTCGAGGGTGACGGTTAGGGTGGCGTTTGCACCTTGGCTCTCGTATTGAGCTCCGTTCGAAAGTGTGATGGCAGCCCGGCCACCCACCGATCCGGAGTAAGCGCCCGTGCGCCAAGGACCGCGCTCGAGAACGAGCGAGATAGAGTAGTCCGCGACGGCCACGTTCGCGCGAGGGTCGGGCAGAAAGAACACGTGCGCGAGATCGGCCCGCGCTGGCGCCAAAACGGTAAAGAAGATGTAGCCGACTTCTTGCGTGCCCAAGAAGAGGTGCGCTTCGCCTTTTGGTGCCGTACGGCGTATTGGGTGCAGGCGGGTCCGGGACCACATCCACTTCACCCGGCGGGCCACCCTGCTCTGGTTCCGAGCTAGGGGGGTGTTCAACGGCAGGGCCTGCATCGCCCGGGCCATTGGTGTCTGCAATCTCAGGGTGAGCACTCGGACGGGAGCCGCTGTCGTGAGTCTGGCCCCCACAGCCGCAACCAAGCCATACCGCGGTCGCGACTGCGGCGGCCTTCGCCCACGTCATCGATTGCTGATGCATCCTTTTCCCTCGCTAATCTCGCCCTTCCCACCCGGAGCGAGTTCCCGAACGCCACGTCGCGGTCAGTAGTGTAACGGCTCGCCCGCCCGCGTCCAACGCCTGTTTCCCGAACCGCCGCGCGAGCAACCAGTCCGCGCCTTTTAGCCGCCCCCGCGCATCGAGGGATCCGCCCCACGGGCAAAAGACTCGAAAGATCAACGAATCTCTCAGCGAGCCGTCGGCGTGTGCTCCGTTGTCGACTGGGCGTCCGGCGCCGGAGTGATCGCTAGCAGCGCTTGCTTACGGCGGCTGCCCCCGCGGCCCGCGTACAGTGAAGGGCAGATCTGGTCGGCGTCACCGTGGTCCCAACGCAGAAAACCGATCGCCCTTCGAGCCTGATTGTAGGACCGGGCAAACAAGGTGAAGTTGCGCTGCCGCTGCGCCCCGACCTGGGCCAACTTCAACGTGAGTTGTTCACGAGAGCCCAGGGCCTCGGTCAGCTGTGCACCCAGCCGCTCGGCATTTTGCAGCTCACTCGACTGCAACGCCGTTTTCGACGAGATCGCGTCCCAGTTCGTGCGCAATAAGTGCGCGAGCCCGAGCAAGTTGGCCGCCAAGCCCTTGTACCCCACGTTCGCCTTGAACTCAGCCAACCGCTCACCGCTGATCAGGCCGCGATACGCCAGCGCAACCGCGTCGTGATACATCGTATTGCGCAGGCGTACGGCGTGTTCGTTCAGGTGCACGAACGGGTCGCTCGGCGGAGGCGTGGCCGTGAGCCGCGCGTGCGCGTACACCAACGCGAACGTGAGCTGCTCCAGCCGATCGAAGTGCGCAATATCGAACCTCGGCAACTGGGCCGCTTCATCACGATAAGACAAGATTTGCGGCAACAAGCCGATGGTCGTCGCCACTGCGCTGGGCACGTCGATATTGACGGTCAGCGCCTCCTTGTCGCCCAGGGCGGCCGTCTCCGGCAGCGTGAGGTCGTACGCTTCGCGAAAGCGCGAGTCGGGCACCACCCCCGCCGACACGATCCTCAAAGTGGGCGCAGCGGTGGCCCGCGCTGGTTCGCCTGTCGCATTTCTGTCCTCTTTCGCCATTTCTGACCTTCCTGCTCGTTGAGTGCGGCTCGGGCGCGCGTTCTCTCATCGGTCGGGCCCGGGGGCGCGGTTGCGTGGAAAGTGCTCGCGCCGCTCGCGGCGTCGGACTCGCGGCGTCGGACTCGCGGTGCTGAAGGCTCGAAGCCCAACCGCGACGCCGAAGGCTGGGCCGCAGCAGGACGGGTCGAGTGACCATCAACAAAAGGAAGGGAACCTGGATTCGAAGGGCTGCGGGTCGGAATCGGGAACAAAATCTGGGGCGGCGCCGTTCAACCGCGGAGGCCGAGGATCGGGGACATGGCTCGGGGGGGTGACCGGTTTCGGAGAGCGAGATCATCGTTTGGAAACGCGTCACGTTTAGAATGAGTCGCACGCGGTTGGGGGCTCTTGGGGAGCCGAAGTGGGGCAACGAGTGCCTGCGCTTGGTCGCGTCACGTCGCGATTCGTTCTGTTTAGAACCAAACACTCAATATCAAAGGGGCGCTCTGCCGAAGAGCGGAAAATAGCTATGCGCGAGTCGACTTTGCTCGGACGTTCACCGGCTGGTTCGCCGACTTATCGGGAATTTGGTCTGAATAAGCTGGATTCCTTGCTCGAGGGCTTGGGGCTTGGAGGGCAGAGCGAAAAAGCGACGCAGCTCTTCGACCTGCTGACTGAGTCGTTCTCGTTCTTTCCGCTGGGGGCCGCGCCGCTCTGGCCGAGTGACATTACGGATGACGGAACGCCGTTCGAGTTTTCGGTCGCGTTCTCCGGCGGTGAACCGAGCGTGAGGATCCTGGCCGAGGCGCAGCGCCCTCCGTTCAATCACGAGTCCGCGTGGCAGGCGGCGCTAGCCGTGAATGAGCGGCTGAGCACGCTGCCGGGGGTCGATCTCGAGCGCTTCGCGAAGATCGCCGCGTTGTTCGAGCCGCAAGTGGGCACGCCCGCCCGCTTTGGGTTGTGGCACGCGGGCGAGCTCAGGCGCGATGGTTCGCTCGCGTTCAAGGCGTATCTCAACCCGCGAGTTGCCGGCGCTGACCACGCGCCTGCGCTGGTGCGCGAGGCGTTGGAGTGCCTCGACGCGGGCTATGTCTGGCGGCGCATGGCGGGTCATCTGAACGCGAAGACCGAGGTTCTGTATTTGGCACTCGATCTGCTCGCCGGCCGCGATGCACGAGTGAAGCTGTACGTTGCTCACCCGGGAGCCAGCTCGAGTGATATCGACGCGCTGACGACGCATGCACCCGGCTACGCGCCGGGGCGCGCCCGCACGTGGGTCGAGGCGTTGACGGGGACGTCGGGGCCGTTCGATGCGCGGCCGATCATGATTTGCCATGCTTTTCGCGCAGCGGCTCAGCCCGCCGAGCTGACGATTCACGTTCCCACGCGCTGCTACGTCGATCACGACGCCGAGGCGATGCAGCGCACCAGCTCGGTGCTCGGCGCAGAGCGCGCTGCGCATTTTACCTCGGGCGTGCAGGCGATGGCGCGGCGCCCGCTCGAGACGGGGCGCAGCATGATTAGCTATGTCTCACTGCGGCCGGAAGGTGCCGGCGTTCGAGTGACGACCTATCTCGCCCTCGAGGCGTTTGCGATCGCGGCGCCGCGCGCGACCGTGCGACCGCCAGCGGGTCCGTCGTGGCTCGGGGATCACGGCGATCTCGGGGACATCGGGGACGTGCAGGCGCTGATTGCCGAACAGCGGGTGGAGTTCGCGCGGCATCGTTTCCTTTCGCGGCTCGAAGGGCAGGGCACGCTCCCGCAAGTGCAAGCAATCGCCCGGCGCCTGACGTTCTTCGTGCTCGCCTTTCAGGACGTGCTGCGGCTGACGCGGGTGCTGAGTACCGACCCGCAGCTCAAAGTCATCGCCGAGACGCACGAAGCCGAAGACCGCGGGCACGAACTCTGGTTTTTGAACGATCTTCAGCAGCTTGGCGTCGAACGCGACCTAGGTTGGACGTTTTCCAAAGAGCACTCCGCCACGCGCGACATTGGCTACTCGCTCGTTTCTTTGGTCGTCACGGCAAAGCACGATGAAACTCGCTTGGCGGTGTTACTTGCGCTGGAAGGGGCGGGGGCAGAGTTCTTTGGGCGCATCGTTGGGCTTTTGGAACGCATTGGGCAAGACGCCGGGCTCTCCTACTTTGCGCGCTCGCATCAGCACGTCGAAGAGAGCCACGCGGTCTTCGACGACCGTTTACCGGACAAGCTATCCGCGCATCCGATCCCTTCGGAAGCAGTGGGGGAAGTCAGGCGCGCCGTGCAGCAAACGTTCGCGGTGATGTCGCGCTTGGCGGACGAGGCGGAAGATGGCGTTGTCGCGCTGAGCGTCGCGCCGCCCGCTTCACCCGCGCCGGAAAGGCGGGTCGGTTGATGTCCATCGACGAAGGGGCTCGGGAGCGACGCAGACTCGGGGATCACCTGGTCGTCGACCGCGGCGAAGACGCACGGGCCGCTGCCAGTCGTGACTTCGGCGGTTGGGTCCAGGGCAATTCGAGCGGTGTGCTCCGGCCCCAAAGCGCGGCCGAGCTGGAACACGTAATCCGCAGCGCCAACGAGCTCGGCTTCAAACTCACGCCTCGAGGGCGCGGGTTGAGTCAAAGTGGCCAATCCATCCCGAGCGCCGGATTGAGCCTGGACTCGAGCGGCATGAAGCGGATCGCCCAGGTAGACGCGACGGAACGGTCGATCTGGGTCGAGGCCGGCGTCACGTGGCGTGAGGTGTTGGAGCGCGTGGCAGTCGCGCGTTTGCGTCCGGGCGTGATGCCGCTGAACTTGGACATCAGCATTGCCGGCACGTTGTCGGCGGGGGGCTTCGGCAGTACCAGCTTTCGTCACGGCGTAGCGGCGGCCAACGTGAAGCAGTTGGAGGTCGTGATCGGTACCGGCGAGCGCATCACCTGTAGCCGCACGCAAGCGCCCGTGGTGTTCAACACAGTGCTCGCGGGCCTTGGCCGCACGGGGGTGATTGCGCGGGCGGAGCTCGAGCTCGTGCCCGTACGATCGCGTACCCAAACCTTCTACCTATTGTACGAAGAGCCGGGTCAGTTGTTGCTGGACATGCAAGTGCTCGCTGCGCGGCCGCACCTCGATCACCTCGAGGCGTTCTGTTCGGCGAGTGTGCAGGGGCTCGCCCTGGGTGCGAGCGGTAAGCGCGAGCCGTTCGTGCATTGGCTGTACGGCTTGCACGTCTCGAGCGAGTTCGAGCCACCCGCCGCGCCGCTACATCCAGACGCGCTGATCGACGGCATCCAACCGTGGCGTGTCCTGCGTAGCGAGCAAGACGACTCGCACGCGTTCGCCGCCCGCTATGAGGCGCGCTTCGAAATGATGCGCAGGACCGGCGGTTGGGCTCAGCCTCACCCGTGGTTCGAGTGCATGCTGCCTCTGGCGACCGCCGCCGAGCTGATTCCAAAGGCGCTCTCGCTACTGCCGGTTTTTCTGGGCGATGGGCACCGTATTTTGCTCGTCTCCGGCGCGCGGCGCCCGCCGGCTTTGGCCATTCCCGAGGGCGAACCGGTCGTCGGGTTTGCGGTACTGCCGACGGGCGTGCCCCAAAATCTGCACCTCCCTGCGCTCGCCGCGTTGCAACGTGTGGAAGCGTTGCTGCTCGAAGCGGGCGGCAAGCGCTACCTATCCGGCTATCTGCACCAAATGGACGAACGCAAGTGGCGAGCGCACTACGGCGACCACTACGACGAGTTAGCGCGCGCAAAAGCCACGCTCGACCCGAATGGCGTGTTCGAATCGTGTTTGAGTCAGCCGCGCTAGCGGCGCGCGCTCTGCCTCGGGCACAAAGCTTGGCTCAGCTGTGCGTTCGCTGAGCACGACGGCGTCAACGTTCGGACTCGAGGGCACGCTGCAAGAGCGCGCCCGTCGCGCGCCCGGACGCCACCGCGTCGTCGAGCCCGTAGCCCCAGCCGGGCGGCAAGGCCAGGTAATCACCCGCCAGAAATACGCGCCGTGTGGGGCGAGCGAACTCGGCGCGCTTCAAGGCCGCGTATTCCGCGCTCAAGATCGTGCCGGAAATTGCCCAGCGCTTTACCGTGGCGGGCGCCTGCCGCACGTCTAGCCCGGCGACCCCGAGTTGCATCAGCTCCTGTCGCGTGTGCTCGGTAAGCGCGGCGTCGTCGAGGGTATCGGCGAATTGCGACGCGCGATCCGCATAGTACGCGAGCAGCGCGCGCGAGCTGCGATCCGAGGGCGACTGTTGCATGACCAACGACAGCTTGGCATCCGGAGTTACGATGAAGCGAAAATCCGGCTCGAGCGTGACCCCTTCCAGCCGAAATGCGACGACCGTATAACGCGCATAGCGCACCGCGTGCAGAAACTGCGCGCACGCAGGATCGCTCGGAACCACGAGGGAGCGAGCGACGCAAGCGTCCGTTGCGACGATCACCGCACGGGCCGCCGCCACGCGGCGCGTCGTGCCGTTCTCGTATTCGACGACTACCTCCCGCGCTCGCTCATCGAGACGCGTGACCGAGCATCCACGCTCCACCCGCGCTTTCAACGCGCGCTCGTACGCGCTGACGAGCGCACCATTGCGCTCCGCCCAATGATCGGGAAAAAAGTCGAAAAGCGCGTCCGAACGTCGACTTTCTTCGTATTCTGCGAGCTCACCGGGGTGGATCTGATGAAACAACGACCTGAGTACGGCACCACGAGCGGTCGAAGGCAATTGGCTCAATAGCGCGTCAGCGGTATCGGCGAACACGAGCTTGCCCGCGTAGTGAACACCGATCGCCCCGCGCTCTTCCGAACTCTCCCTCGGCGCGGGCGCGCCCGCCGGCAACAGCGCGACATTGAACGCAAAGCACGCTCCCAGATCGACCAGGCCCGACGCTTGCTCGACCGTGAGCACACGCCCTCCCAAGCGCGCCTCACGCTCGATCAACAACACGGACCGATCACTCAGCGCATGCGCCGCAGCGAGGCCCGCCATCCCCGCCCCGATCACGATCGCATCGTACCGCTCCTCCGTGCCCACCCTTCGTTAGTAGCACACTGGGCGAGTCTATTTACCAACAACAACAAAAGGCGAACTCCATGGGAGTCCGCCCTTCACCTTCCCGGCTGACGAGTGCAGCTACGGCTTCTTGGTTGCTTCGCAGCCGAGCAGGCCCTTGTCGCCGCAATGAATGGCCATGCATTCGACCATGCTGGTGCGCCCGGAGTCGGTCATGCCCGACAACGTTTGACGACAGTCAGCCATGCTGGGCATGAGGGGTTGGCCCGCGCAGCTCTTGCTGATGCTTTCGCACGCGGTGTCGATCGGCGAGGGCAGAGCGGCAGCGGTGGAATCAGCGTGCGTGGGCTCTGGGGTGGGCGCGGGGCACGCGGCCATGAGCGCGCTGTGCCCGCACAGGTTCACGCGCGCGGGGTCGCACGCGGCGTTGCCCTTGAGATTCTTGAGGCAAGCGACGGCGGCTTGCGCGACTTTGGGTTTGAACGCGGACTTGAACTCTGCGCAGCGCTTGGCCGCGAAGTTGGTACAGGCGCCTTCGTCGGCGGGGCCCATGGCGGGGCATTCGTCGAGGGTGCCGAGCGCGATGTTGTCATCGCACGCGGGAGGCGCGGGCGCGCGATCGGTCGCCACGATGATCGCGGGGGCGGATGCCGTCGCGACGGGCACCGCGGTGGTGGGCGGCTCTGCGAATTGCGTGCGCTCGCGATGGGCTTTCGCGTCGTGAGCCAGCCAGCCGCCGACTCCGCCGGCAGCCAGCGTTCCAGCCATGAGTAGGAAACCTGACTTCTCGATGATCATGGGCGAAACTCCTGAACAATCGCCACCGGTGCGGTGCGCGGACTCAGTCACAGGAGCACGCGGCGTGCCAGCCAGAGCGGACTCCGCGCGCTCTCGGGGCGCGGGCTAAGTGAGCGAAATCCCGCGGACAGCGTCGATCAGACCGGATTTTTGCGGGCTTGCACAGTGTCAGATTCGCACACTCTGCACGATCGCCTCATCCGAAAAGGCGACCTGGACGCCCGCGGTCTCTTGTGCGCGTTCGTGCCCTTTGCCGGCAATGACGATCACGTCCTCCGCGGTGGCGGCGCGAATCGCGAGTTCGATGGCGCGCGCGCGATCGACTTCGCGCAATACCTGCGGATGATTGTCGAGGCCCTCTGCGATTTGCGCGATGATTGCCAATGGGTCTTCATTGCGTGGATTGTCCGACGTGAGCACGACGCGATCGACGAGGCGCGCGGCTTCACCGAGCCGTGGGCGCTTGCTCGTGTCGCGCTGGCCGCCCGCGCCGAATACCACGCTCACTTGGCCCGCACAGAGGCTGCGCGCGGTGGCAAGGGTGCGGGCCAATGCGTCGGGCGTGTGCGCGTAATCCACCACGACGTACGGGCGTTCGCGCACGATTTGGAATCGCCCGAGCGGCGGAGCCACGCGCGCGAGCGCGCTGACCGCGGCGCCCGCGGGCACCCCGGATGCGAGCGCGGCGGCAAGCGCCGCCAGCGCATTTTCGACGAAGATCTCGCCAATCGCGCGGATCTGCAAGCCGCGGGGCAAGTCCGGAAAGCGAGCGCAGGGTTCGAGTTCGAAGCGCGTGCCTTCGAAGCGGACGCTCGCCGAGTGCGCGGCGAGATCGAGCGTTGTCCACGCTTCACCGCGTGACGGCAGCCCGTACGTGACCACTTCGACGCCCGGCGGAATCACCTCTGACAACAACTGCGCCGCTGAATCACGACCATTGAGGACGGCGGTACCGCCGGGAGCGAGCGCCATGAACAGTTGCGCCTTGCTCGCCAAATAGTGCTCGGGTGAACCGTGCGCATCCGAATGATCCAAGCTCAAATTCGTGAACGCAGCGACCTGACACGGCCACGCCTTGGCGAAACCCATGGCCAACGCTTCACTCGTGAACTCGAGCGCAGCGTAGCGTCCACCGCGATCGAGACAACGGCGCAACGTCTCCAAGAACCCAGCGTAGTGCGCCGGCACCTCTTGCCGCTCCTCGTCCAAGAACGCCCCCACCGTGGTCACGCGCGCCACGGGCCTTGCCAACTCACCGAGCAACGCGGCGATCATCGCCGTGGTCGAGGTTTTGCCGTTGGTGCCCGTAACGCCCACGCTGAACAGCTCGTTGGCCCAAGGCGGTGCGGCGGGAGGGGGACGAACGACACTCATGGGGCCACGCAAATATACGCTGCCTGCGCGCTCACCGCAGGCGAGTTCCTCGCGCCAGAAAAGTGCTGTGTAAACACAGTACTATTCCCATTGGGGCCAGGCGCGCTTCGCTCGCGTGCGCCGGTCGGACCGCGTGCTCGCGCAGAAAGCAACGCAGGACGATTTCCGTTGGGCCAGGCGCGTTGCGCCGCTGCGTGTCGGCGGAGCCTCTGCTCGCGGCAAAAGGGTACTGGGTAAACACAGTATGATTTCCGAACGGCAACGCGCGCTGCGCTGACGTGTCGGCGGAGCCTCTGCTCGCGGCAAAAGGGTACTGTGTAAACACAGTATGATATCCGTTAGGGCAAGGCGCGCTGCGCTGACGAGCGCCGTTAAAGCTCGTGCTCGCGGAAAAGGGGTACCCTGTGCGAGCACAGTACGATTTCTGCGAGGCGAAGGGGCGGATGCCATCAACCAAGGTCGCGCGTTCGAGAAAGTGATTTGGGTAGCGGGCGCGTTCCGCTCCGCTCAGCGAGGGCGAGGCGAGGCGCAGTGCGCTAGGCGGCGCGCACCCTGGGGAGGGGCTCAGGCGAAGTAAGGCGTCGCGCGCGAAGTAAAGCGTCGCGCGCGAAGTAAAGCGTCGCGCGCGAAGTAAAGCGTCGCGCGCGAAGTATCATCGACTCAGGGAAGCGAGCCCGGCGCGCGCAGCTGACCAATGCGATAGAGGTTGCCCTCGGCCTGCGAGTTGGCCGAGTGCTTGAGCGGCACGGTGCCGTTGTCGCTCGAGACGTAGAGTGCACCATCGATGGGCGAGATGGCGACACCCACGGGGCGTACCGGTGACTCGCCGAGATCGCCCGCTGACCAAGACCAGCTGCCGTCTTGCGCAACGCCGCGGGCGCCGCCGCCAAACACGACTTCATACGGGTAGCTGGTCGAGCCCGCGGTGGACGTGGGCATGGGCGCGTGGCCGTTCGCGTCGAACGGCACCCAGATCACCTTGTAGCCCGTGCTGGGCGTGCGATCCCACGAACCGTGCAGCGCGATGAACGCCCCGCCTCGAAAACGAGCGGGCAGGGCGCCGTTCGGTCCGTCGAAGAAGGTAATCCCGAGGGGGGAGGAGTGGGCCTGCATGAAGGTCAGTGGTTCCGCTGCGTGGGTCTTGCACCAGGCGTCGTCGACTGCGCTCTCGGTCACGCTCGCGAGCGGGTTTTGACTCGCCCACGCGGAGTGCAACTTGGTGCCGGGTGCGATCACCTGCCCGCCAACCACCACGCGCGCGGCGGCAAAACAGAAGGGATAACCGTAGCTCTTCCCCTTTTCGAGCAGCACAATCTCTTCACCCGGATTATCGGCGTGAATGTCGGCGCCGCGATACCGCAGATCGTCGATCCCGCTGAGTACGCCCACCATGCGCCCCGCGGCGTTGCGCGTGAACCCGGTGACGTTGCGCACGCCATTGACGAACACTTCGCCATCCCGCCACTGAAAAGGCTTGCCCGGCGTGAACTTCGCGAGGTCGAAGCGCTTCACGACCGATCGCTCGCTATCGTAGATCGGCGGGTCGGGGCGCGTCGCGTTGTGCTCGGATCCCGAATCCACGTACATGAAGCCGTCGTACACGTGCACCGGGTGATACGGGTGATTGCCGCCGCCCGGTTGCCCGACCATCACGTCTTCACCCGCGCCGCCGTGATCGAGGTTGGACGCGTACTTCCAACGCTTCACGCCCTCCTTGGTGCCTGCGTACAGGTAGCCGCCCGCGGCGTCGATGTCGCAATTGTTGCCGTTCTCGTTGCCGGTATTGGCCCACTCGACAATCTCGTTGCCCTCGAACACCCCATTGCGATTCGCGTCGCGATAACGGCGGATTTGACCTTGCACGGTGACGCCGAACAAGTAGCCATTGGGCGCAAACGTGATCTGGCGCAGCTCCCCCTGCCGACTCGCCACGAGCCGCGCACACAACCCCGGCGCAACGAAGTGCTGGGCGTCCGGCAAAGCCACACCGCGACACGGATCCGGCAGGGCCCCCGGCGTAGGCGCGGCCGCCTTCGCTTCACGCTCGACAGGTGCGGCTCCCGGCGCGCCCGGGCCGCGCGCGAAGTGTTCGCACGCGAGCGCGAGCGCGGCGCCCAGCGGCAAGAGCAGCCACCGGGCGCTCTTATTATTCACCACGTTCGTAAGTACCCACGAGCTCGCCCCAAGCCAGGACATGGCCCTTCAGAGCATCGACTACCGCGTCGCGATCGGCGCCTTCCGCAAGCTCGAGCAGCGCGTCTACTGCGAATACCTGAAAGTGATAGTGGTGTACGCCATGTCCGGGCGGCGGCGCGGCCGGTGTGTAGCCGACCTCGCCCTTGCTGTTCTCGCCGAGCCGATACTCGTGCTGCGTCTGCGCATCGACATCGCCAGCCGTAGCCGGGATGCCGTACACGATCCAATGCACGAACGGGTCGAGCTTCGGCGCATCCGGATCTTCACACAGCACGGCGATCGACTTGGCGTCCGTGGGCACACCCGCGAAGCTGAGCGGAGGCGGCGCGCCCACGCCGTCGATGGTGCACGAGATCGGCAGCGGCACGCCCGGCTCGAAAGCCACGCTGCGCACTTCGATCGTGGCCGGTAGGCCCTGGGTGACCAGGTGTGAAGCGAGCTTTTCCGCGCCCGCTTTGATGCCGAGCGCCTGTCCTGCAGCGACCGTGACTTCTTGTACGATGCCCATGGGAAGGCGCTTTGCAGAAAATGTACCGAGCTAATTTTGCCGCAAATGCTGGCGAACTCCCCGCCGCCTACTGACGCATTTCGTCTCAGTGGGCCCTTGAGCCCCCGCCACGCATCGTCACCTCTTCGTGTACGTGAGACGCCGATACGGCGGGAAGATCAACGTCAAGCTGGTGCTCGTCGCGCTATAGTCAGCAAGGGCTGGCGTGTTTATAGGGTACGTGTTGCTGCTTGGAACCGCACAACTGTACGTATTGGTTATCGGACCGTTGGTCAGTAACGTCATCGTGTAACGGAACGTATTCGAAAAGTATTCGTCGATTCCCTGGACAGTCACAACTCCGGGCGCCGTGGACACCAGCAGTGTCGCTCGCGCGATTGGACCCGAAGCATTGTACCACTCAGACTGAGTGAGTACGTATGTGCCCGCGCTGACTGCGCCTTGCGTTCCAGCGGGGAACATAACGGACACTGCCTGGGGCGCTACCTCTTGCCCCTGCTGAACGACTGTGTTGCAGCCTACGGGACCATCGGCTCCGATGCCACCGCCCGCACTCGCGCTTGCTCCACCCCCGCTGGTCGCTCCGCCGCCCCCTGTCGCAACAGAACCGCCCTGCCCAGCCGCATTCGTTCCACCGGTGCCGGCAGCCGCGGACGCTCCGCCTGTTCCTGCTGCAGTGGCTCCCGATGCGCCCGAGGGCGTTTGTCCCCCTTCACCGCCGTCGTCGGTCGGTTCCGCCCTGCCGGCGGCGGATTGTTCCACTTCGCCGCTTGTGCCACCTGATTGAGTTCCCGCCGAACCTGATTGAGTTCCCGCTGAACCTGATTGGCCGCCGGTGTCGTCAGATTGGTCTCCAGCCGCGCCCGCGTCAGATTGGGCGGTCGGGCAGGTTCTGGTTTGGTAGCAAGTCTTGAATTTGGACGAACACGCCGCGTTTTGCCCACCAGCGACGCCGAGAGCGCCAAGCAAAAGCCACACACCCGACTTCGAAACCGTCCTAGACGTTGCCATGTTTGCCCTGTCGACCACGCACGAGCCCAGTTGCGTGGTTTTTTCGACCTCCCGGGAGGCCCCGCTGGGACATTGCCTCAAGCCTGCCGGCCGCGCCACCTAGGCTGAAGCCGCGCTCTGGACCGGCCGAAATCGCTCAGCCCAACGCTTCGCCATAAGCGGCTTCGTCGAAGCCCACGAGCTGCACACCCTTGCCCAGCACGAGCGGACGCTTGACCAGCTTGCCGTCCTTGGCGAGTGCATCGAGCGCCTCAGCTTCGGTCATGGTCTTCAGCCGTTCCCCAAACCCACCCTCGCGGTAGGACACGCCGGAGGTGTTGAATAGCTTCTTCAAGGGGATGCCTGCGCTCTTCAACACCTCCCGTAGCTCAGCCTTCGAGGGCGGATGTTGAACGATGTTGATCAACTCGACGGCCACGTCATGCGCGGCGAGCCACTTGATCGCTTTTTTGCAGGTGCTGCATTGGGGGTAGTGAAAGACGCGGAGCTTTGCCATTTGCGGCCACTAGCCTAGCGCATTTTCGGATCTGCTCTTCTGTGATAGTTCACGCGGCTTCGAGGCTATCGAACCATGAGCAACAAACGACTCACATCGTCCATCGTCGCGTTGGGCTTCGTCGCGGCGATCGGGTTTGGCTATTCGTGGTTCGTACGCAAGCTCCCGACGGCCGCGCCGACCGCGGCGACGACGGCATCCGTTTCTGCATTGACGCCGGCCAAGGCCGAAGCCTCAGCGCCCTTGGGTAAAGACGTGTGCGAGAAAGCTGCGGACCGTTGTGCTTGCGCCCTCGAGCACGGCACTCAATTGCTTGCGGCCTCGTTTGCCGAGCGCGCGTTGCAGGTGACGAGTCGCGCAGCTCCGACATGCACTGGTTCTGCGTTTCTGGCGGTACGAGCGGAGGCGCTCGCCGCGATGGAGCGCGCGGACGATGCGACCAAGGCGGCTATGCTGGCACTGCAAAGCGATCCGCAGAATCGCTTCGCACGCCGTGCACTGGCGATAGTCGCCGTGCAAAGTAAAGACTTCGGTGCTTCCGATGCCGGTTTCGCGAAATTACTCGAAGAAGACCCCAAGGATGTGGACACGCTTTTCTACGAAGCGCTGTCACAACGTAAACGCGATCGCTACAACAAGGCTCGCGAGGGCTTCTTGCGCGTGCTGCGTCTGAACGCGCAGCATATCGATGCGCGCTACAATCTCGTCACGCTCACCTCCGCCGCCGGCGCCGCGCAAGAAGCGGAACACGACTATCAAGAGCTGCTTCAGATCGCGCCCGTGGGCGATTCGCGCTTGGTCGCGGCACGTGCGGCATTGAACCGTTCTGGCAACGCTGCGCCAGCTGAGCTGCCCGTCGTACATCGGAGCTCACCTGCGGCGAGTGTCGCACCTTCACCCTAAGCGTTGCACGCACGCCGCGCGCTCTCATCGGGGCCCTGACAAAGGGGGTTGTAGGGATTCGAAAGCCGGCCTACCGTCAAAGGTCTATGCAGATCTCTTTTGGGCCGGTATCAGCGCGCGCTCTCCTCAGTGCCCTGCTGGTCTCAGGCACGACACTCGTTCTCGCTGCTGGCTGCGGTGGTGGTGGTGATAGTTCGCCGGCGCCCAGCGGGGGTTCTGGCGGCGACGCCGGGGACAAGGGCGAAGGTGGTTCGAGTGCCGCGGGCAAGGGCGGCACGGGCAAGTCCGGATCCCCCACGGTCGAAGACGCCGGCGCGGGCGGTGAGTCACCCGGTGGTGAAGGTGGCGCGTCCGGCGAGGGCGGTGTGCTGCCGCCTGCTCAGAACAACTCGGCGGTCGCCTTCGTCAGCACTGGACGCATCTCGAAGAGCAAGAACTTCATCCTCATCAGCGGCCTCGGCGAAAGCCTCGGCGGCACGGTGGGTTCCAAGCAATCGAAGTCGCTCAAGTACACATACATTCCAGGCGTGATCGCCGCTTCGTCCCCCTGAAGCCCGCTCGCGCAAGCTTTCTACTACTTGATTCGTAACTATTGGGAGTACTGCTGATGTCAAGAATCTCGAAGAGTGTCGCTGTGTTGCTGACGTCGTTCGCGTGCGCGGCGCTGAGCCTCACCAATGGCGCATCGGCAGCGCAACTGGTTCCCCAAACGCTGACCCAGCAAGGTCGCTTGCTCGACAGCGACGGCGCGCCTGTCGACGGCGTGCAGCTGACCTTCACGTTCTCGCTCTACACCGCGGCCAGCGCTGGTACCGCCATCTGGAGCGAGCAGCAGACCATCACCCCGGACAACGGTTACTTCTCCGCAAAGATTGGGGAGGGCACTGCCTTCACGCCGGAGATCTTCGACGGCAGCCAAGGGACCTTGTATCTCGGTATCAAGATCGGATCGGACGCCGAGATGGCGCCGCGCCAAGAGCTGACCAGCGTGCCCTTTGCGTTGCTCGCGTTGAATGCGGTGTCTGCAACGCATGCGGGGACGGCTGATCTCGCGACCAAGGCGACCAGCGCGACGACTGCCGACCTCGCGACGAAAGCGACGACGGCCACTTCCGCGACGACCGCCACCAACGCGACTAGTGCAGACACGGTTAAATCAATTACTGGCAACTTGACGCTCTATAACAACGGCGCCTCGTCAGCGACCGGATCGATGGTCCTTTCCTGCCCGGCTGGGCAGTTGATCGTCGGCGGCTTTTGCTCTCCCTCGGGTAACACCGCCACCTTCGTGCAGAATGCTGGCTTCTACCCGGGGCCCGCTGCAGGCATCCACTCTACCAAGCAGTATACTTGCGCATGTGCCGGCTCGACGAACTGCGCCGTCTTCGGCGCTATCGTGTGTGCCAAGTAACTCAGCGCCGAGTCTGATCAGCGCTGCTTCAACTCGGGATCATTTCTCGGAAGCAGCGCTAACGGCTCGATGAGCGATCGCAGGCGTTTTGCGTCGAGCACTTCGACCGACGCCGTTGTGGGTCTGAACAGCTGGATACGGCCCGAGCGATCCGAAGTCGTGACGCAGAATTCGCCGGCCTTGGTGCGCACGATCGCGGCGACCCGCGGGGGTGAATCGAAATCGAATTGCTCGAGCCGCGCGAGGAATGCTTGCGACGTCTCCAACTCACTGGCGATGCCTGCCAGCGTCGGTTGCCTGGACGTCTGGAGCACAGCGCTGGGCAGTGTCCGCTGGCCGTAGAAATCCAGGTAGTAGGCCATGGCGGCGCTAGCGCTTTGCGCGACGTCGGCTCGGAATCGCTCCAGAGATCCCGGACCAATGTCGAGCGGTTGGTGTCCGATGAGCTCCTTGACGCTCCGTAGAGCGCGCTGCGGAGTGCCGTTCACGACTTCTACCGCCCCCGCCGAGCCGATGGCAGCCGCCCAGGTGAGCCCGATCGCAAGGACGAGCTCACCATAGCCGCGGCACGTCGACACGGGACTCGGCAAGCCGAGGACAAGGACGTGGCTATTCCGTCGAGCCAAGGCCGCCGTCAGGATCGCGACTACTGCGAGTACACGCCACAGCCAAATACTACGTAGGTAGGGCGTCTGCTCGTCGTGCAGCGCGACGTTCACCCTGACCGCGGCGGGGGCACGGAAGGGGCCTGCACGATCGAAACTCCCCCAGCGATCGATGCCGCCAGAGGGCCCGGCAGCACTGGCCCATACGACGGCGCGGCCCGTTTCGATTGCTCTCATCCGCGCCAATGCCAAATGTTCGAAACCGAGCAGGCCGCTGTGAAAGGAAACGTCACTGGTCGGGCTGATAAGCACGTTTGCGCCGGACTTGGCCAGCGCGTGAGGCCCGTCTGTCAAAAGCGACTCCTGACAAATCAAGATCCCGACCTGGACACCCGGTAAGACTGACGCGGACTGAAAACGAGTGCCCGCCTCGAAGTCGACTTCGCCAAACGGCGCCAGGTTGACCTTGCGGTGAACGCCCACGAGCTTGCCGTTCGCGTCGATGCTGCCGACGGCGTTGTAGATGCCGCCGTCTTCTGCGGCGAGGTAAGAGCTGAGCAGAACCGCTTGTTGCTGCTGTCGGGCGTAGTTTTGGAAGCGCTGGCGCACCTTGGGCACGAGCAAGGAGTAGCCACCATCGTGCGTCTCGGTCAGAGCGAGCATGTCCACGCCCGCGAGTACTTGCAGTTGGTTCGCCATCACATCTTCAAAAGCATCCGCAAGCTCGGGGTGGCGGATGCGCTGTTCGAAGTACGCACTCGGCACGTTCATTTGAGGAATGCCAACGTTGAGTGAACCGCTGGCTTTCGGCGCGGTGAGGTGCGCCACGCCGCTAGAAAGCAGCAACACGGCGATCGCAACCGGCAGCGGTTTCAGTGCGCTCTGAATTTGGCGGCAGTTCGGCGCAGACAGCTGTGCCAGGCGGACACCGCAACCCAATGTACCGGCGATCATGATCCCGCAAGCGGTGCTGCTGCCAAATAAGCGCGCTCCGCCCATGAGCACCGGAGCCCCGGCCACTGCGGCCAGGCCTTCCCCCATGGTTGGGAATCCCAGATAATCCCCCGCATCCATGCACAGCTTCCAAGCGGCGGCGGTCCCGCAAAACGCGGCCGGACCGAAAGTTCGCCGACGCTGAATGAATGCGAGGATTGCTTGGGGTACTGCGTACAGATGCGTGCCGATCAACGTCAGCGCGATTGGCACGACTAACGCCCAGTCACGCGACGCGATCGTGATGACCGAGAAGATGCCGACGCCGAACGCAAAGCCAACTGAAATTGCCGCAAAGTTCGAGCGCGACCTTGCTGTCCAGAATGCCAGCGCGATCAACGCGACCGGCATCAGCGGAGCGAGCCCAATCCCTGGATGGCTGTACGCGGCTAGCGCGCCAGATACCATCGCGAGCGCAGCGCTGCGAGCCGCCTTGCCACGCCAGCGCAACGCTTCGAGCAACGCGAGAGCAGGCACTCAGCTTGCTCGCCTGGCCGCGCTCAGAACGTCACGTTGACGTCGAGGATCAGTTCGCGCGAACCGGCTTCCGAAATGATGGCGCTTCCCTGACCTTTTGGCAGCCATATGCGCACGCGATCGCCAGAGCTGAGTTTGCTCAGTACCTCAGCCAGCTTACCCGGTGCGCGATCCAGCGTGGTTGCCGTCTTGATCCCGGATTGCACCTGCTTCACCAAGATACCGTCGATCACGTAGGCATCGGCGAGCAAAGCGAGGCGGTCTTCTTTGGTCGGCAACTTCTGCGCCTCGGCGTGGGCCAGGTAGACGTAGCGAAGCCCGCTGCGCGACGCCTCCGCGGATTGAGGCGGACCAGCAGCGTCGGGGGCGGTCGCCGGCACCGGTTGAATGGCATTGCCGTTCGCGTCTTGCGCGCGGAGGTGCGTGACCTGCAACAAATCCAAATCGAAAATCAAATCCGAATCCGGCCAATTCTCCGGCTTCCAGCCCGAGAGCGCATGGCGCGGGACCCACAGCCTGGCTTGGCTGCCAACCTTCAGCTGAGTCAGCAAACCGCGTAGATTGGGCGCTAAAGTCGCCACGGAGAAGCCCGTGGGCTCGCCGTCGGGATACGACGAAAACGCGAGCTGCCCGTCGCCAGTCCACATACTGAAGTCGACGACGATCGTGTCCACCGGACCCGGAGAATCGCCGCTACCCGCGCGCAGCAACTGAAAGCGCACACCGCCGGCGCCGGTCGCGGCATCCGCGGGCGGCGTGAGCGGCGGCGGTTTGAGACTCTCACGCGCTATCGCGGCACGAGCCGTCAACGAGGGAGGCGCGATCGCCACCGGCGCACTCGAAGCCGCCCCACTCGGACTCGGCGCGCCCTCCGCCTGACTCGCCGGCTTCGAACACGCGCTTAGAATCAACGCGCACGAAAGCGCGTGCGCAAAGCTTACTCTCAGGGGCACTTGAACGGGACCGGAAAGCGGGTGACGAGGACGTTGGCGCGCACGTCGGTGGGTGGATCCCAGAGCTTGGTGCGTTCGACCATCTTCAGGGAAGCGCCACCGGTGGAGGTGACGTCGACGGCGGTGATTTGCGGGCCGACTACGCCCGCGTCTTCGGGGGCGTTCTGGAAATCGTCGCTGGTGGGGTTGTAGGTAGCGATCACGCCGCGCGTGAAGGGCTCGTAGGCGACGAGTTGGCCTTCGCGTTTGAGATCGAATGTGACGCCCACGCCTGCGCTGAGAGTGACGCCGTAGAGCGCGTTTTCACTTTGAGCGGTGACGACGGCCGTCTTTTGGCATTCGGCCACCGCCATCGCGGAGAGGTCGTTCGCGCTTTGGGGCGCGTCGAAACTTTCGGCGGCTTCGGGCGCGTTGGGGGTGGCGCGGTAGACTTTCACGGTGCCGGCGGCGGGTGAGAGCGCGAAATAGTCGAGTTGTTCGAGCTGGCTCGCGTAGGCGACGGGCTTGCCTTGGTAGGTGCCGAGGACCTGGCCCAGCGCGGTGCCGATCGTGTCGCCGACGGGGATCGGTTGCACGAATAGCGAGCAGATCTTAGTGAGCTTGTCGCAGCCTTGTTGCAGGCCGAGATCGAGGGTGCCGCCCACGCCGGTGGCGTCTCCGGTGCTGCCGCGCGTGCCGATCAGCGTGACCATGCTGCCGGCGAAGGCAGTGGGCGGCTGGTACGCGGCGGCGATCGTTTTGACGGCCTTGACGTCGGTTGTGTCCAAGAGGGTGAGCGATTCGACGGTCGTGCCGCCGGAGACGACGTGCGAGAGGTACGCGAGCCGATCGTTGAGCACGGTGAGGGTGCCGGGCACGGGTGGAGGGAGCGTGGTCAGCTTGGAGAGCGTGATCCACTTGTCGGTCGTGTCGTCGAAATAGCGAACCTGCAGGTCGACGACTTTGTCGGGCTTGGCGGGGAAGTCTGCGCCGACGAACACGTACCAAACGTCTTTTTGATCGGCGCCGTCGTAGGCGATGCCGGCGACTTGCGCAGTGAGGGGCAGGGTTTCGCGCGAGAGTTCATTGCCGGTGAGGGGTGCGATCACCGAGATCAGGCCTTTGGTCCCGTCGATGTCGGTGCCGCCGATCACGACTAGGCCTCGCGTGGGGGTGGGGCGCACGCTGCCGGGTTCGCCTCCGCCACCGTTGTCGCCTGCGGCGCCGCCCGCCGAATCAGCCCCTGCGTCGCCCGTGGTTCCGCCGTCCGATGCTGAGCCGCCGCCCGTGCCCGGCGTGCCCGCGGTGCCGGTCTTGCCCGCGCTGGCGCCGCTGCCGGCGGTGCCCGCGGTGTCGTCGTAGAAGGTGCGGTCGGGCACGCTGCAGCCGATGCCGTAGGCAGCGAGGCCAAGCAGGCACGTGCCCGCGGTGAGTAAGAGCGGAGTGCGATTTTTGCTGAGCAACATCTGTCTAGAACCTTCCGGAGAGGCCCGCTGATTGATAGCCGACCCACGGGGTGACCCCGGCGGTGGTCTCACTGTGTTTGCTGCCGCTCAAGAGCAACAGCGTGGCGCCCGTGATCAAACCCGCGGCACCCACGCCGTAGCCGATCACCGACAGCGTGCCGGCGCTCTTGTAGTCGTTGTCGAGCGCGTCGACCTCGCTCTTTTTGCTCAGCGGGCAACCCGCCGCGCCGCTGCACAGATCATCCGCATCCGACTTTTTGCTCCTGGCGTTGAGCAAGAACACCGTGCCCAGGCCGACGCCCACGACACCGACCCCGAGGGCGACGTAGCCGCCGATCTTCAGGCCGTTGCCGCTGCTGCCGCTGCTTGTGTCGCTGACCGGCGGAGGCGCGGTAGTGGTAGGCGTGGGCGCGGGAGCAGAGATTGGGGGTTGCGCGGGAGCCACCGCGCCAGGTGCGAGGGTCCCGGGCGCGGCTTTGACGATCAGAGAAATCGTGTCGCGGGCGCCTTCGGTCACTTTTACGGTCACGGGCTCGCTCTTCAAGTCCGTACCCGCGGCCTCGAAGGTGTGGCTGCCCGGGTCGACCGGGAGCGGCAGGCCGACGAGCGCGGGCGGCACTTTCTCGCCGTCCATGGTGACGGTGACGGCGCCCTTTCCGCCTTCGAGTTTTACGGTCACGGCGGCGATGCGCGCGTCGAGGGGAGCGACCTCTTGTTGCGCCGAAGTTTGCGCGTTGCGAAACGCATCCGGCGCATCGGGCGTGAGTTTCTCACGCAGGATTTTGTTGTAGTTCTCGCGCGCTTTCACCAGGCGCCCTGCCTTCTCTTGAGCGCGCGCCAAGTACAGCAAGTGCACGGGGGAGTGCACCAAGGATTCGGCGCGCGTGAACAGGTCCGCGGCGTCTGAGTAGCGCTTTTCGTTGAGCGCTTTGACGCCTTCCGTCGCGGCCACGCGTGCGCCAGCGCGGTCGTCGTCGGATTGGGCGAACGCACTCGGTTCCACGAGCGTCATGCCCAGCGAACACACGAGCACGGCCGCAATCCCGCGGCTCGCTCCCCGAAAATCCCGTGAGTAGACCATGGCTTCCGACGCTAACATGAGCGCCGGAATGCGTCACTCGCAGGGCATCGCGTCGGCGCGGGTGTGTTCAGATGTATTCACGTCACACACGCGCCTGAAGTGACTCAGGTTCGGCCGACGCACGGTCCGAAAAATTTCTGTCTTAGGCCCGATCAGCTGCTCAACCGCATGACGAGCACGGCAGTCCCCGCTGCCTGCCGCCGACGGGGGTACGCGGAACTGCCATTCAACAACGCACTTGCAACCAGCTTCCGCGCGACACTCAGCTTCTTGGGGCAGCCGGCGGTTCGGACGGCCTGAGAGCGCGCGGAATGCGCAGCCGGAAGGTGCTGCCCTCACCCAGCTTCGTCTCCACGTCCAAGGTCCCTTCATGGCGGGTGGCGATCTCTTTCGCGATCGCCAAGCCGAGGCCATGGCGCCCTTTGAGCGTCGAGGGTTCCGAGCCGCTCCAATGCCGCTCGAAGATGCGAGGCAGCTGCTCGGGGGCGATGCCGTCGCCGTCGTCACGCACGGAAAAGACGTGTCCGTCGCCATCCACGTAGCTGCGCAGCCAGATGTGGCCGGCTTCACGCGAGTGGCGAATGGCATTGGATACGAGATTGCTGAGCAAGATGGTGATTTGTTCCGCGTCGACCTCGACCGCGGAAGCTCGTTCCTCGACCTCGATCTCGACCGTGACGTGCTTCAGTTCGGCCATCTTGCGATGCGCAGACGCCACCTCTTGCAGGAGCGCGTGCGCGTCCACGGAAGCGAGTTGCAGCGCACCCGCCTCGCGTTCGATGCGGACGAGGTCCAGCAGCTCGTTCACTGTGCTTTGCAGGCGCTCCGTCTCGTCTCGCGCCGTGATCGCAAGCTCGCGTTGCACGGCCCCGAGCGGCCCGGTGGATTCTTCGAGCAACATGTGTGTCGCCAACCGGAGCGAGGTGAGGGGCGTCTTGAGCTCGTGGCTCACCGTCGCCACCACGTCACTCTTCAGCGCGTCGATGCGGCGGAAGCGTGTCACGTCTTGCGCGACCACGATCACACCTGCGCCACTCGCATCGTCGCTCTCGAGCGGTGAAGCGCGCACCAGGAAGTACTTCTCGCCGTCGCTCGTGATCCAGCGCATGGCATCGGCCAGGCTCTGCGGTAACAGTGCTTGCCCATGGGTCAGGACCGCATCCCGCGCGATCGCGATCGGCTCTGGGATCTCGATGCCTCCGCGACGCAGCAGGTCGGCGTCCCCAGAGATGAGCCCAAATGTGGACTCGGCCGATTCATTGACCAAGAGCACTTCGCCGCGCGTGCTGAAGACAATCACGGGGTCGACCATCGACGCGATCGTTGCGCGCGAGAGGTCCTTGGCCGCGAGCAGCTCGCCGAGCGAACTCTCGCGATATGCCCGCAAGCGCTCCTGCATGCGGTTCAGTGCATGCCCAAGCACGTTCAACTCGCTGACCTCGGGCATGGGAATGCTCGTGTCGAGCTTGCCCTCACCGATGGCGCGCGCATGCGCGGTGAACGAAACAATCGGATCGAGGACGCTCTTCGGAATGCGCAGCGCAAACCAGCCCGCGACGCTCAGAGCGAGGGCCGTCGCCAAGATGGCGAGCTCGAGCGTTCTCCGGGCGATTCGCCGCGCCTCCTTGTCGGCCCATTCCATGTTGCGTTGATTCATCAAGCGGATGGCCGTGATCTTGCGTCTAACCGCGTCATACCTGGGTAAGAGCTCCCGGAAGTAGCCATCCGCTTGCTGCTCCGCCGGTCGGCTGAGTACGCGATCCACCTCGCGCACGTAGTCCCGGTACAGGGCATCGAGTCGCTGCACTTCTGCGCCTTCACCGGGCAAGGTCACGTTGCCCGCCTCCCGCGCGAAAGCTCTGGCAAACCCCGCGCGATGCTGCGTAAGTAGTGGCACCCCAAGGTTACCCCGGCCGTTGGCGCTGAACAGTGTAACCGAGTCCTGTCGCTCGAGGGCCTCGTTCATCTCCTGGCACGCGACCACCGACACGTAGTTTTCGCGCAAGATGAGCCCAATCGCCCCGCCCAGTCGCGTGACCGCCGCGGTCGACAGCGCGCACACGATGATCAGCGTTGCGCCCACTACCGCGAGCGCGCGAAATAGTCTGGAGCGTAAGGAGGCACGCCGACCGAGTGCGGGGGCAGGGGGCGGGGACGAGCTCATCTGAGGCCGTAGCGCTCGCGTTTTCGGTACAGCGTGGAAGGGTCGACGCCGAGCGCTCGGGCGGCCGTATCGAGGGTCGAATGGCGGGCGACTACCTGGGCGATGTGGCGTCGTTCGGCGGCTTCCAGTGACTCGTCACCGTCTTGCATCGGTAGGACGGAGCGGGAGCTGACGCGAACTTCTTCGGGCAGGAGATCGGGGGTGAGCTCGCCTCCCGTGGCCAGCAGCGTGGCGCGTTCGAGCACGTTCGACAGCTCTCGAATGTTGCCCGGCCAGTCGTAGGCGACTAGGGCGGCCATCGCTTCCGCCGAGATAGTCATGGTCGAATGCCGACCCGACTGGGCCACTGGCTTCAGGAAGGAATTGACGAAGCCTGGAATGTCTTCACGACGCTGGCGCAGCGCCGGGAGCCGGATGGTGACGACATTCAATCGATAAAACAGATCGTCCCGAAATGAACCATCGGCGACGGACGCTTTCAAGTCTCGGTGCGTGGCCGCGATGATGCGTGCGTCCGAGCGCCGCGGTTCGGTGTCGCCAACGCGCACGTACTCCCGTTCTTCGAGCAGGCGCAAGAACTTGCCCTGCGTCTCCTTTCCGAGATCCCCTACTTCGTCCACGAACAGACTGCCATTCTTGGCGGCCTCGATGTAGCCGGCGCGCGGTTGGTCTGCGCCGGTGAAGGCGCCTTTCGCGTGTCCGAAAAGCTCGTTCTCGATTAGATTCGTGCTGATCGTGGCGCAGTTGACGGTCACGAATGGCCGTGCCGCCCGCGGTGATCGCTGATGGACGTGGCGGGCCAAGAGGCTCTTTCCAGTGCCGGTTTCACCGAGTAGAAGCACCGTTGCGTCGCTGCCAGCGACGCGCTCTGCCAGCGTGTACGCCTCGATCACTTGCGGATTCGAACTTTTGACGGGCGTTCGGCGGTTGTGCCGTTCGACCTCTGCCAACTCATGACGCATTCGCGCGGCGTCGAGGACCCGCGCCACGACATGCTTCACGGCGGCTGGTGTGAACGGTTTGGCGAGGTAGTCAGAAGCGCCGGCGCGCATGGCTTCGACCGCATTGTCGATCGTTGCATACGCGGTCATGATTATCACCTGCGCGCCGGGCGCCTCCTGCGCGAGGGCTCGAGTGACCGCGAGGCCGTCCATGCCGCCTAGCCTGAGGTCGACGAGCGCCAAGTCCGGGGGCTGCTTCTTGGCGAGGGCGAGGCCGGCCTCGCCGCTGCTTGCGAGCGAAACGGAATAATCTCCGGCCTCCAAACACAAGCGCAACGTACGTCGGATCGATTCATCATCGTCGATTACCAAAATCTGCGGTTTGACTGCCATGTTCGCCCTTTCATCCCGTGATGCCTGGTTCGGCGCCGTCGTGCGCGAGGCTTTGAGGGTTGGTCGCCATGCGTGCCAGCGTTTCGGGGTGAGCCAAAACCCGTGGTTGATCGAAAGAATGGGTGATGCGCAGTACCAGGCGCTCGGTCGTCGCGCTAGTCGCGATCAGGAAGGCCTGCTTGTCTGGCGCGACCCGCGCATAGAGTGCACCGGTCTCCGTCGCGACTAGGCCGAGGGCAAACACGATCACGTCTGGCTTCGCCTCGCCGGCAGGGCCCAGTGCCAGCTCGTCTACCGCGTTCGAGACGAACCAGAGCGAACTTCGGCCGTGATGCTCGAACGTCGGGACCGCTCGAGCGCCCGCGTATGCGCGCAATCGCGCCAGGCCTTCTTCCGGCAGGATGTCCTCGGTGACTCGTTCATCATGGAGCGCGAGGGCAGCACGGTAGGCGCGGTCGGCGTCGCGGTCGTGTCCCATGAGCTCGGCGACCAAGCCCAGCATGGCCATGGCCTCCCCGTCGAGGGGGGAAACGGCGCGCGCCCGCGCGAGCGGCGCTTCGGCGTCTCGCAGCCGCCCCTCGACCACGGCGCGACGTGCGTTGGCCATCGCGGCGGCGTATTCCAGCGCGCCGTTGTGACGAGTGCGCGAGTTTTGCAACACCCGTTCTACGGCGGAGCCGATCTCGCGCGGAGTGAACGGTTTGGGGACCACGTCGTCCACGCGGGCCCGGATCAACTCCTGCATCACTCGAGGCGTGAGCAGCGTGCCGGTGACCACGAGGGGTAGCTCGGGATAGTCGGCGCGCAGGGCGCGGACGCCGTCCGTCCCTTCGGAATTGGTCGCGCGCATCTCCAAAATGACCGCATCCATCGGCGTGCCGTCGAGTAGGGCGCGCGAGGCCTCGACGGTGGGCGTGCTGGTGGGGGCAAAGCCGGCCGCGGACAGCGCGTATTCCAACATACGGCGGATGGTTGCATCGGGCTCGATCACCAACACACGACGATTCATGGCTCGGCGAGCCCCGCTTCTTCCTCACGTCGCGCGCCGACGACGAGCACGTCTACTTCCGGCACCGCTCGCATGAACTCGGACAGAATCGAGCCGCGAAGGCGCTCTTGCAAGCGCGACTGGCCCGTGCGCCCGAATACGGCGTGAGTAATGCCCTTGCTGCGCGCGAAGTCGGCGAGCGCGGCCACCACATCCGTGCCCTCGAGGCGCACGACCTCTGCGCCCAACTCCTTGGCGAGCCGGATGTTCTCGGTCAGTGAGCGAAGACTCGAGGCGTCGATGCGCTCCACGGCTTCGCTCGAGGTTCGCACGTAGACCACGAACCAACGGCTATTCAGGCCGCCGGCGAGGCGTGCACCGTGCCGCAGCAAACCGCGTGTTGCGGAAGGGCGAGACGACATCGATACCATCACGCGCTCCGCGTCGACCGCGTGCCAACGGGGACCCGCCTGCGCGTCGCTCGGTTGACCGGGCTCTCGCCGCCCACGCTGCTCGACGGCGTTGGCGACCTCACGCAGTGCCAGCTGGCGAAGCGCGGCCAAGTTCTTGCTGGTGAAGAAGCGCCGTAACGCGTGCTCGACCTTTTCGGCCGGATACACCTTGCCTTCGCGTAATCGTTCTTGAAGCTCGCTCGGCGGTAAGTCTACGACCACGACTTCGTCCGCGCCGGACACGATTCGGTCGGGGATACGTTCGCGGACATCGACGCCCGTCTCACGGAGCACGATGTCGTGCAGACTCTCGAGATGCTGAATGTTCAGCGTGGCCATCACGCTGATTCCCGCGTCCAGCAGCTCTTCTACGTCCTGCCAGCGCTTCTCGTTCTTCGACCCACCGACGTTGGTGTGCGCGAGCTCGTCGACCAGTGCGACGGCTGGCTTTCGAGCGAGCACGCCCTCTAGGTCCATTTCCTCCAGCGGCACCCCGCGGTACTGCAGAGTCTTGCGGGGTACGAGCTCGACGCCCTGAGTCTCGGCCAACGTCATGCTGCGGCCATGGGTTTCGACGATGCCGCACACGACATCGACGCCTTCCGTCGTGAGGCGCTTGCCCTCCCGAAGCATGGCGACGGTCTTACCGACGCCCGCGGCCATCCCGAGATAGATCTTGAGCGGTGCCCGGCGATGGGCTTTCAGAACTGCGAGGAAATCATCGGGCACCGCTGGCTCACTCCGTAACCGTCATTTGGCAGGCGCCGCGCTCGCAGCGGGAGGCGGTGCAGCATAGGGCGCGTGCACGTCCAGGTCGAGGTTGACCAAGAGCACGTTCACCCGCGCCTCACCGAGGAAACCCAGCGTGCTCGGCTCGGTATGGACCGAGATCAACTCGCGTACCTTGGATTCGGCAACCTTTCGAGTCGCGGCGATACGCGGGACTTGAAGCGCGGCGGAGGCGGGAGAAATGTGGGGATCGAGGCCGCTCGCGCTCTTGGTCACCAGGTCGGCGGGGATATCACCCTTGACGCCTGAATCTCGCAGCAGCGCCACGCGCGCCTTCACTTCCTCGAGTAACGCACCGTTCAGTGGGCCGTAGTTGCTCCCAGACGAGTAGGTAATACCCGTCGCGGAGTCGTTGCTGGCCGCCGAAGCTCGCCCCCACAGGTACTGCGGATGAGCGCCCCAGTCCGCCACCGATTGCCCGATCAGGGCGGAGCCCACGACCGTCCCGTTGCGTTCGATCAGGCTGCCGTTGGCCTGGTGTCGAAACAAGACTTGCGCCGCCGCGGTGACGACCGCGGGATAAATCAGGCAGCACAGGAAGAACAACGCCAAAGTGATCACGAACAGGGGTCGAAGTTGTTTCATTGGAGCCTCACGCGAGATGGAGCACGTTCACGATCACGTCGATCAGCTTGATGCCGACGAACGGCAGCAGCACGCCGCCACCGCCGTACACCAGCAAATTGCGGCGCAGGATGCGCTCGACGCCCATCGGGCGGTACTTGACGCCGCGCAGTGCGAGCGGAATCAGGGCCATGATGATTAGCGCGTTGAAAATCACCGCGCTGAGGATGGCACTCGAGGGGGTACCGAGTGCCATGATGTTTAACGACCAGAAAGCCGAGCTGTGGGGATCGCCTTTTACCAATTGAAATGCCGCAATCCCGGTCAGCATTGCCGGCAGAATCGTGAAGTACTTTGCCAGGTCGTTGGCGACCGAGAAAGTCGTCAACGCACCGCGCGTCATCAGCAGTTGCTTGCCGATTTCCACGATCTCGATGAGCTTGGTCGGATCGGAGTCGAGGTCGACCATGTTGCCGGCTTCCTTCGCGGCCTGGGTGCCAGTGTTCATGGCCACGCCGACGTCGGCGCGAGCCAATGCCGGCGCATCGTTGGTGCCGTCACCGGTCATGGCGACGAGTCGCCCGCCTTCTTGCATGCTCTCGATGTAGGCCATCTTGGTTTCGGGCGTGGCTTCCGCGAGAAAGTCATCGACGCCGGCTTCTTCGGCGATCTTTTTGGCGGTCAGCGGGTTGTCGCCCGTGATCATCACGGTCTTGATGCCCATCGCGCGTAGCCGCTCGAAGCGTTCGCGCATGCCCGGTTTCACGGTGTCTTTCAGGTACACGACCCCGAGCGCGCGCGCGCCGTCGGAGACGACGAGCGGCGTGCCACCTTCGTTCGCGATGCGTTTGACTTCCATCATCAGCTGCTCGGGCACGGAGCCGCCGAGTGACGTCACGTGTCTCACCACTGCATCAGTAGCGCCCTTGCGCAGCACTCGGGGACCGACGTCGAGTCCACTCATGCGGGTCTGCGCGGTGAACGGGACCGCCGTGCCACCATCGGAGTCGACGCGCCTACCCAAAGTCTTCTCGGCCAAGCTGACGATACTCTTGCCTTCCGGCGTTTCATCCGAGAGAGACGACAGCATGGCGGCCTCGGCAAGCATCTTTTCGTCCACCCCCGTGGCCGCCACCATCTCGAATGCCTGGCGCGAGCCGTAGGTGATGGTGCCCGTCTTGTCCAACATCAGCACATCGATGTCGCCCGCCGCCTCCACCGCTCGGCCGGAGGTCGCTATCACGTTGTACTGAACCAAGCGATCCATGCCGGCGATGCCGATGGCGGAAAGCAAGGCGCCAATCGTGGTCGGGATCAAGCACACCAGCAGCGACACCAAGAGCAAGATGCTGATGTCACCCGCAAAGAAACGCGCGCTGGGGATCAGGCCGGCGGTGGCGGCCAGAAAGATGATCGTCAGCCCGGCGAGCAGAATGGTGAGGGCGATTTCGTTCGGGGTCTTTTGGCGCGATGCACCCTCGACGAGGGCGATCATTCGATCGATGAAGCCACCACCGGGATCCTGCCGCACCTCGATGACGAGCCAGTCC